>Ga0310123_10000174_pt1 | contig 56463 bp, 62 predicted proteins | sample CB6_AW_1057_MG_FD_203505 | JGI IMG/M metagenome (GOLD analysis project Ga0310123, IMG submission 203505) | Marine microbial communities from Western Arctic Ocean, Canada - CB6_AW_1057 | ecosystem: Environmental > Aquatic > Marine > Oceanic | place: Canada: Western Arctic Ocean | collected... | reverse complement strand
GTATCCTTTCATCCGGAGACCGTACCGCATGCCTCCTTAAGGCTTCTCCTAAAGGCGAGGGGTTTCAACCATCCCCGAGTGAGACACTAAAATGACATAACACGAAAGACTTGCCGCCGCGATTCGACTCGGTTACATTGGAGTTTGGGCTCTACTCCACAAACAAAACAATCAAAGATCTATCCGCCTTGCTCAGGGGTGTCGGAACCGCATGCGTAGACTGAAGATCCGGAGTTATCTGGCCGCCGGTCTTCTAGTATGGATCCCACTCGCGGTGACGCTCTTCATCCTCCGGCTGCTCATCAACTTGATGGATCAGTCCCTGCTGCTGATCCCGACGGCGTTCCGTCCTGAGAACCTGTTGGGGTTTCGCATCCCGGGCCTGGGGGTCATCCTCACGTTCACGCTCGTCGCGGCGACTGGCTTCTTGGCCGCCAATTTCCTCGGCAAACGGCTTTTAGCAGCCTCGGAAGGGCTTCTCGCCCGTATCCCGCTCGTGAGCTGGGTCTATTCGGGCGTCAAGAAGGTAGCGGAAACCCTCTTGTCACCAACGAGCCAATCGTTTCGCAAAGTGCTCCTGATGGAGTACCCCCGCAAAGGTATCTGGAGCGTCTGCTTTCAAACGTCGAGCGAGCTGGGCGAGATTCAGATTCGCACGGGGAAAGAAGTGCTCTGCGTGTTCGTCCCCACGACACCCAACCCGACCTCCGGCTTCGTCATTTTCGTTCCCCGCGACGAGGTGACCGAGCTCGATATGACCGTCGACGAAGCCCTTCGGATGATCATCTCGCTCGGCGTCGTCGTTCCCGAGTGGCGCCACCGCGAGCTCGTGCCGGTAGGGCAAGAGGTCAGCTAGAGCGTGTCCCAGGACCAGATGGCGTCGCGGTCGTCTTTGTCCAGGTTGTAGCCGGCTTCCTTGAGAGTGAGCAAAATGCTGCCTCGGTGGTGGCTTTCATGAGCGATAAAGTAGCTCAAGGTGGTGAAGATTCCTTTCTTGAAGCCTTTGCGCTTGGGCGCGCCAGCGAGCACGTCTTCTAGGAAGGTCTCAATGGCGCGGCCGGACGCGGTCAACGCTTTTTCAGCTGTGCCTTGCTCGGCGTCACCGTGGGCGCCCCTTTTGACTGAAACTTTGTGAGGTCAGCCGCAAGGTCCTTCGCACTTTTTTTCAAATGATAGATACGTACGTCATGCAGGTGGGCGAATTGCCGTGCGACATCGCGGCCTCCTCGCGACGACAACGAGCGTTTCAGATCAGATACGCTAATATTGTTGATCCGAAATAGATGGATGCGGTTATTCGTACGCCACACTTCTACGAGCTCGTCGCGCATCGATGACACGGGGGCCCTCCTCGAAGGGAGGTATTATGTACTATGCTTCCCGCGACTCGAGGTGTTGAAACGGCGGAAGCTTCGCACTACGATCTCCTTCAGGAGCCTATGCATGCAACGCACTTCTAAGCTCGTCATTTTCTTTGCCCTCGCGACCGGCATCGCCACGGGTACCGAGAAAGAAGCTGTGACGTTCACGAGCGACATGGCACCGATCTTCGTCGAGTCGTGCATGACGTGCCACCGTCCCGGTGAGATCGCTCCCATGTCGCTTCTCTCTTACGCGGAGGCGCGGCCTTGGGCGCGCTCGATCAAGCGCGAAGTGCAGAGCCGGGCCGTGCCGCCATGGCACGCGGATCCGGCATATGGCGATTTCTCGAACGATCGACGTCTCACCGACGAAGAGTACGAGCTCGAGATCGATGGTGACACGGCCACCGGCACGGTGGTCTCCCCGGCCGGCTCGCAAGACGTGACCGCCCATCGTCAGCTGACCCAACTCTTCGCGGACGACGCACCGGGGCCTTACGAGAAGACGTGGCGCGGCTATGAGATCGTAAAGCGACGTCGCAGATTCACTTTCCTGAACGCTGATGCCTTTGAAGATGAGCTTGAGAGCTTCGTCGGCAAGGGGGTTGCGATCACGGGATTTTGGCGCGTCGACAAAATCGAAACCCACTCGATCGAGCCTTGGGAGAGACGTCGCTAGACACCTCGCTCGATGCGATTCCTGATTGTTGTTCTCCTTGCCTGTGTCTTCGCCTGCGGCGCGGAGAGCGAGCGGGCGCCCGCCGGGCTCGCTCTGTTGAACGCCACTATCTGGACCGGCGATCCCGACAACCCGACCGCAGAGGCCATTCTCATCCAAGGCGATCGCATCGTCGCGATTGGCTCGAGTAGCTCGATCCGCCCTCAAATTGGACAGGCACGTGTCATCGACGCCACTGGACGATTCGTCGTTCCGGGCTTCATTGATTCGCATGACCATTTCCTCGGCGGTGGCTTCAAGCTCTCCTCCGTGCAGCTGCGCGATGCCGACACTCCCGAAGAGTTTGCCCGCCGCATCGGAGAGTTTGCCAAGACCGTCCCGGAAGGCGCGTGGATCACCGGGGGCGATTGGGATCATCAACTTTGGGGCGGTGAGCTTCCCCATCGCGCGATGGTCGACGAGCTTACGCCCGCGCATCCGGTGTGGGTCAACCGGCTCGACGGACACATGGCTCTCGCAAATAGCCTGGCCCTCGAGCTCGCAGGCGTCACCCGGGACACGGCCGACGTGGCCGGCGGCACCATCGAGCGTAACGGCAACGGAGACCCGACCGGCGTTCTCAAGGACAACGCGATGAATCTCGTCTTCGACGTTCTTCCGCCTCCGGACGACGCGGCTTACGACCGCGCCCTCGAAGCCGCGACGAGCCACCTGGCCGCGCAGGGGGTGACGTCCGTCCATCACATGGGCAGCTGGGACACGCTCGCGGTGCTCCAACGGGTGCGCGACCACGGCACGCTGACAAACCGCGTCTACGCGGCGGTCCTGCTCGCGGATTGGGAGCGCCTGCGCGACGAAGTGGCCGAGCATGGCCGCGGAGACGCTTGGCTGCGTTACGGAGTCCTCAAAGGCTTTGTCGACGGCTCACTCCGATCGCACACTGCAGCGTTTCACGCTCCGTTCGATGACAAGCCCTCGGGTCGAGGCTTCTCCATCAACACCGAAGAAGATCTTGAAACGTGGATCTCGGGTGCGGACGCGGCCGGATTGCACGTCGTTGTCCATGCCATCGGGGATGGTGCCAACGCAAAGCTCCTCGACATCTTCGAGCGTGTCGCCGGCGGCCACGGTGCGCGCGACCGGCGTTTTCGCATCGAGCATGCTCAGCACTTGAGGCCCGAGGACATCCCGCGCTTCGCGGAGCTCGGCGTCATTGCGAGCATGCAGCCCTATCACGCAATCGATGACTGGCGCTGGGCAGAGCGCTATATCGACCCCATACGCATCCAGACCACCTACGCGTTCCAAAGCTTGCTGAATGCGGGCGCAACCCTCGCATTCGGCAGCGATTGGACGGTCGCACCGGCGACACCGGTCGAAGGGATCTACGCCGCGGTGACCCGGCGCGCCCTCGACGACGCGAACCCGGACGGCTGGGTTCCCGAGGAGGAAATCTCAGTGGAAGAAGCACTCATCGCCTATACGAGGAATGGCGCCTACGCATCCCACGAAGAGAACGAGAAGGGGATGCTCAAGCGCGGCTTTCTCGCCGACCTCGCGGTGCTCGACAGTGACTTGACGCGCATTTCCCCAGAAGAAATCCAGAGCGCCGAAGTCGTCATGACGATCGTCGGCGGCGAAATCGTTTATCAACCATAGGAGGTTTGAAAGTCAATGACGGATTCCGTGCAGGCTCTCATATCAGAAGTGAAAGCCAAGAACCCTGCTCAACCCGAATTTCATCAGGCTGTCGAAGAAGTGGCGGAGTCCCTCGTCGTCGTACTCGACAGGCACCCCGAATATCGAAGCGCCAAAGTGCTCGAGAGGATCATCGAGCCCGAGCGTGTCGTCATGTTCCGCGTTCCTTGGGTCGACGAGCGCGGCGACATACAAATCAACCGCGGTTTTCGCATCGAGATGAACAGCGCGATTGGCCCCTATAAGGGCGGGCTTCGCTTCCACCCGTCCGTCAATCTCGGCATTTTGAAGTTCCTCGCCTTCGAGCAAGTGTTCAAGAACTCGCTGACGACCCTCCCCATGGGGGGCGGCAAAGGCGGCTCGGATTTCGACCCGAAGGGGAAAAGCGACAACGAGGTCATGCGTTTCTGCCAAAGCTTCATGACAGAGCTCTTTCGCCACATCGGCCCGAACACCGACATCCCCGCGGGCGATATCGGTGTCGGCGGCCGCGAGATCGGTTTTCTTTTCGGCCAATACAAGCGTATAGCAAATGAGTTCACGGGCGTTTTAACCGGAAAAGGCATCGAGTGGGGCGGTTCGCGCATCCGACCGGAAGCGACAGGATACGGCACGGTCTATTTCGCCGCCAATATGCTCGAGACACGGGGCGAGAGCCCCGACGGAAAAACCTGCCTCGTTTCGGGAAGTGGCAACGTGGCGCAGTTCGCCACCGAGAAACTGAACGAGCTCGGCGCGAAAGTCGTGACGCTGTCGGACTCAGGCGGTCATATCTACGACCCCGAAGGCATCAATAACGAGAAGCTTCGCTTTGTCATGGAACTAAAGAACAAGCGTCGCGGCCGCATCAAAGAATATGCGGACGAGTTCTCGAGCGCGACCTTCACGCCGTCCGATCCCTCCGCAGAGAGTAACGAGCTCTGGAGCCACAAGGCCGACTGCGCTTTCCCGTGTGCTACGGAAAACGAGATCAAGGGCCAGGACGCCGGGAATCTCATGAAGGGCGGTGTCTACGTCATCTCCGAAGGCGCAAACATGCCGTCCATGCCCGATGCGGTCGAGCTCTTCATAGACAATAAGGTGCTTTTCGGACCTGGCAAAGCGGCCAATGCAGGCGGCGTCGCGGTGTCAGGTCTCGAGATGGCGCAAAACAGCATGCGCTACAGTTGGACGCGTGAGGAAGTAGATAATCGCCTCAAGATAATCATGAAAGACATCCATACGGCAACGGTCGAAGCGGCGGAGCGGTTCGGGACCGAAGGTAACTATGTGAATGGGGCCAATATCGCGGGGTTTCTGAAAATCGCGGACGCCATGTTGGACCAGGGAGTCGTGTAGAATCAAGACTCATCGGCCTGCACATGCCACTCAAACCCGGTACGAGGCTCGGCAAGTACGAAATCCTCGACCCCATCGGGAAAGGTGGCATGGGCGAGGTCTATCGCGCCGGCGATCCGGCTGAGATCCGTGCTTTCATGTCGGTGATGGAGCCCTACTTCTAGATACGCGTTAGGGACGATGTGAGGCACTGAGGCTGACACTGTGGCGAAGATCGAGTTCCCAATACGAGGCGTGTCGATGCCTGGAGAGCGCTTCCACGGGTTCCAGAATCTCATCCAGAAACGCGTTCAAGACGTCCTTCTCGTCTCGACTCTCTACGACTACTACATCCTCTCCCAAGACGGACGGCTCAACGAGCAGTTCCTCGGAGAGTTCCTCGAGCTCAATCTACGCCACACCCCGAACATCACACACGTCTTCTCCGGCCAAGAGGCTCTAGACCACGCGGCCGAACAGCAGCGTTACAACCTCATCATCACCTCAATTGAGCTCGGCGATATGAACGTGCTCCGGCTGATCGCAGAGCTCCGCTCCCGCGGCATCAAGACGCCGGTGATTCTTCTCGCTTATGATCGCCGTGAGCTCTCGCAGTTCATCGAGAAGAATGACATCTCGGCGATCGAGCGCGTCTTCCTCTGGCAAGGCGACGTCCGCATCCTACTCGCCATCGTGAAGTACATGGAAGACCGGATGAACGTCGCCAACGACACCGGCGTCGTTGGCGTCCCAGCCATCGTGCTCGTCGAGGACAACATCCGCTACTACTCCTCCTTTCTGCCGGTCATCTACACCGAGCTGGTCAAACATTCTCAGAGCCTCCTTCCCGAAGGCTTGAACCTCTCCGACAAGCTCATGCGCATCCGAGCGCGACCCAAGATCCTTCTATGCGACCACTATGAAGAAGCCTGGGAACATTTCAGCCGCTACTCGGAGCACATCCTCGGGATCATTTCCGACATCCAGTTCCCAAAGGACGGCCAAAAATGTCCAGACGCCGGCGTTCGCCTCGCCAAGGCGGTACGCGCTATTCGGCCCGATGTGCCCATCATGCTGCAATCGAGCCACCAGGAGAACGCGGCGAAGGCCGAGGCGGTCGGTGCCTCGTTTCTTCTAAAGGGCTCGCCGCAGCTTCTACACCAAGTGCGCCGCTTCATGGTGGAGAGCCTGCGCATTGGGGATTTCGTGTTCCGTCTTCCCGATGGCAAGGAGCTCGGGCGCGCCTCGGACTTGAAGACGCTCGCGCATATGCTCGAAACAGTGCCCGCCGAAAGCCTCGCCTATCACGGCGAGCGCAACGACTTTTCCACTTGGCTCAAGGCTCGCACCGAGTTCGACCTCGCAAAGAAGCTGCGGCTTCAAAAAGTGTCGGATTTCACGACGCTCGAGGAGCTACGCAATAGCGTGGTTCACGCGATCGCCGAGCACCGCAAAGAGCGCAACCGAGGCCTCGTCGTCGACTTCGACCGAAGTACTTTCGACGCCACCGCAAGCTTTTATCGCATCGGCGGCGGATCGCTCGGCGGCAAGGCGCGCGGTATCGCCTTCGTGAACAATCTTCTCAACCACAACCACATCGACCGCCATTTCCCGGGTGTCGCCATCCTCGTCCCCACCACTGTGGTCATTGGAACGGAAGTCTTCGACCGGTTCATCGAGGACAACGATTTCTGGGGCTTTGCAAGCGAGAGCGATGACAACGCCGAGATCGAGCGGCGCTTCCAGAAAGCGTCGTTCCCGCGCGAGCTCCGGAAGGACTTCAAAGTGTTTCTCGACCGTGCCCACTATCCCCTGGCGGTACGCTCGTCGAGTCTTTTAGAGGATTCGCCTTACCACCCTTTCGCCGGCGTCTACGAAACGTACATGGTTCCCAACAACCATCCGTCGCTCGATGTGCGGCTCGAACAATTGATGACCGCGGTGAAGCGCGTCTACGCCTCGACCTTTTCCTCGCGCGCCAAGACGTTTCTAGACGCGACGCAATATCGGCTCGAAGAAGAGAAGATGGCCGTGATCATTCAAAAAATTATTGGCACGGCTCACGGTAATCGCTTCTATCCGGATATCTCTGGTGCGGGAAGATCGCACAACTTCTACCCGACAGCTCCCGCGAAGGGAGAGGACGGGATCGCCGCTGTCGCGCTCGGCCTCGGGAAAACGGTTGAGGAGGGCGGTTCCTGTGTGCGATTCAGCCCCAAATATCCGCGCCACGTGCCGATGAGCCTCCCGGAGGACATCGAGACGTCGCAGCACAGCTTCTACGCCGTCGAGCTATCGCGAGACGGTCGACGTGACGTCGTAGCGGACCTCGTGCAGTGTGGTCTAGACGTCGCGGAAGAAGACGGGACTCTCGCTCAGGTCGCTTCGACCTATTCGGCGGAGAACGATGTTCTCTATGACGGCGTTTCCCGCGAGGGCGCGAGAGTTATAACCTTCGCCCCAGTTTTGAAACACGACTTGTTCCCTCTCGCGGAGATTCTCGAGGCGATGCTCGAGATCGGCGAGAAAGGCACGCGCGGCCCAGTGGAGCTGGAGTTCGCCGTCAACCTAACGCCGACACGAGACGGGACGCGCGAGTTCGGATTCCTCCAGCTGCGCCCGCTCGCGCTCGCCCAGGAACTCGATGACGTCGATCTCGGCAGCGTCGATGAAGCCACGCTCATCTGCCATAGCAAGAGCGTCCTCGGTCACGGGCATTTCGAAGAGTTGAAGGATATCGTGGTCGTGGACTACCACCGCTTCGAGCGCAAGGACAGCCGCCACACCGCTCAAATCGTCAGCCAGCTGAACGCAGCGCTCCAGGCCGAGGACCGACCTTATATTCTCATCGGCGTGGGCCGATGGGGATCGCGCGAGCCTTATCTCGGCATCCCGGTGACGTGGAGCCAAGTGGCGGGCGCAAGGGTCATCGTCGAGGCGGGGTTCCGTGACTTCCGGGTCACGCCTTCCCAGGGGACACATTTCTTTCAGAATCTCATTTCGAACAATGTGGGCTACTTCACCGTGAATCCAGAAAAAACAAGCGGGCTCCTCGACTGGGATTGGCTAGCGCAACTTCCCGCGAACTCTGAGGAAGGGCCCGTCCGACACCTGCGCCTGGATGCGCCCGCGGTCGTGAAGATGAACGGTAAGCGACATGAAGGGATCATCCTCAAGCCTCGAGCGAAGTGAGTCGCGCTCCCCAGAGACGACTTGGCGTGGTGATATAGTATCCGTCGCACATGAAAATCGCTTATATCGGAGGCGGCCCTGGCGGTCTCTACTTCGCGATTTCGGCCAAGCGCCGAAATCCGGAACATGAAATCCACATATACGAGCGCAATCGCCCGGACGACACTTTCGAAGGAGCGAGGTCAGCCAACTCTGGATTCTACGAATAGCTGACGGTGAAGCCATTCCTATCACCGACGCGGTCACCTTTAACGTCAGCCCGAGCTGGTCACCCGACGGTCGTATTGTCTACTACGTTTCCAACAAAGCTGGTAGCCGCGATCTCTGGCAGCAGTGGGTAACGGATGCGGGCCTGCCGAACGGGGAGCCCGAGCGCGTGTCGGTCGGCGTCGGCATGTCGCGCGCGGTAATTTCGTCAGACGGAACCTGCCTCGCCTATATCGATGGCGGGACGATAGGGAACGCGTGGCGCGTGCCAATACTGGATGACGCACCGACAACATGGGCAGAGGCAGAACAGTTGACGTTCGATCGCGATGACGCACGGCGTGGACGTCTCACCCGACGGGACGCGATTGGTGGTCAGCTCTGAGCGCAGCGGGAACCCGGAGCTCTGGGTGCTGCCATCGGAAGGCGGTGAGATGCTGCAGCTCACCACCGAACGGACGCCAGACTGGTTCCCTCGATGGTCCCCGGACGGGCAGCAGGTGGCATTTTATTCCTATTGGAATGGGAATCGGGACCTGCGGGTTCTGCCAAGTCGCGGAGGAGCGGCTCGGCAGCTCACGACTTACGAGGGGACCGATCGGTATCCCACCTGGGCACCGAATGGGACGGAGATTTTCTTCAAATCTTCCGGCTTGGCATCGGCGACATATGGGTTGTGTCACTCGATACAGGGGAGCAGTGGCCATTGGTTCAAAGCGCAGCGTTGGACATACTACCCGTGCCGTCGCCGGATGGGCAGTGGGTGGTCTTTCGGTCAAATCGTTCGGGACAGAACGAGGTCTGGCAGGTTCCGGCCGACGGGGGAGAGGCCGAGCAGCTGACAACGACTCGCGGGCACCATCCGCGATGGTCGAAGGACGGGCGCGAAGTCTTTTTCTAGCGGGATGGGCAATTTTGGGCCTCGACGCTTGCCGATCGCTCTGAGCGACTCCTGACGAATTTCCTGGGCAAGACAGGGGGTGGCGGCGCCTTCAGCTCAAATGGCGAATTCTTGTATTTTGACTGGACTGACGATCAAGGCGACATCTGGATCATGGACATTGCCATGGAAGAATGATCAGACGCGCAGGAGACAGGCTAATGGTATGGCACCCGCTGAACCTATACGACTCTTGTGGCCAGTGCCTTCGAGCGGTTAGGAACTCTTGCGACACCACGCAAACGACTCTGTTTTCTTTCCAGCCACTTTCAGTCCTTTCTTTCTTTCTTTGCGCCTTTACGCCTTTGCGTTTCGCTTTTCTTAATATTTATCCAGCTCCAACCGATCAGAATTGCCTCTGCAGGGCCAAACGCAGAGATTTACTTTAGAAAGCATTCCACTCACCAGCGTCAAGCTCGATCTCTGAAGCGCCCACGAAATCCTCAATTTGATCCGCCCGTCGCGCGCCGACGATGGCGCCGCTCACGGCCAGATGCCGAAGCGTCCAAGCAACCGCGAGCTCGGCCACCGTGTTACCGTTGCGCGCGGCCAGTGCCCCCAAGCGGTCGGCGAGCGCAAGATTCTCACTCAGGCGGGGCTCTTGAAACTCGAGGCTCTTCGTCTTGCGCCAATCATTGCTCGGTAGCGCAGCTATACGCTCGCGGCTCATCTTTCCGGTCAAGAGCCCCGATGCCATTGGCGAGTACACGATCACGCCCATCTCTTGCTCGAGGCAGTACGGGAGGAGCTCCTGTTCTATGTCTCTTCGCAGGAGCGAATAAGCGGCTTGCATCGAGCTCACCGGTGCGATGGGGCGGAGGCGTTCGAGCTGCTCGACGTTGAAGTTGGACACCCCGATATGGCGTACCTTCCCTTCGTCCCGCAAACGGAAGAGTGTTTCCCATCCTTCTTCGATCTCTGGTGCCGGGCCATCAGCCGGATAGCACGGCCAGTGGATTTGATAAAGGTCGATAGTCGACATTTCGAGGCGGCGCAGGCTGTCTTCAAGCTCTCGCCGAACGGAGTCCGCGTTGAGGCTGTGCCGGATCTTCCCGCGCGGCGACCAAACCCGACTGCACTTTGTGAACACGAGCGGACGCTCGGAACCGCTCAGATCGCGCAGCGCCCGTGCGACGACGACTTCCGAGTGGCCAAGCCCATAGACCGCGGCCGTGTCGATCCAGTTGATCCCGAGCTCGACCGCGCGATGGATCGCTGCTACCGAGTCGGCATCATCCTGCTGCCCCCACCCGAACGTCCAGTCGCCGCCACCCATGGCCCACGCACCAAGCCCCACCCGTGAGATCTCGAGCTCCGTGCAGAGCTTCGTCATTTTCACGACCGACATTATAAGATCGAAACGATGACGACTCCGGAAGAGCTTCTCGAATTCTTGGTCTCGCTAGGTATCCAAACGAAGACCTATCAGCATGCGCCTGTTTTTACCGTCGAAGAAAGCAAGCGCCTGCGCGGCGATCTTCCTGGGGGTCACTGTAAGAGCCTCTTTCTACGCGACAAAAAGCGACAGCTATTTCTGGTGGTGGCACTCGAGCACCGCAAGATCGATCTCAAAAGCCTCCGGCGCAGCTTGGACGCTCACAAGAATCTATCCTTCGGAACTCCTGAGCTCATGATGGAAGCACTCGGTGTGACTCCGGGTGCCGTCACACCCTTCGCGGTGATCAACGACACCGAGCGACGCGTCCAAGTCGTTCTGGACCGCGCGATGCTCGACGTCGACCTGTTGAACTACCACCCGCTCAAAAACGACCGTACCACTGCGATTGCGCCCAGCGATTTGATCCGATTCCTGGAGGCGTCCGACCACGCGCCCGAGTTGTTGGATTTTTGACAGTTTCGCGATCCAACCTTAATCTAGAAGACATAGCCACAATTCGACCGCTCATGAGACCTCTAAGCTAGGCCAGTGCCCGCTACATCATTCTGATGGTGGCCGGCGGCTATATCGTGGTCCTGGGCTTCGTCGAGGCCGCGCGCAACGTCGGAGCCATCGATACGCTGCTGGCGGGAGAGGTCCTGTAGCAAATTAAGACGGTCGCCAGCTTGAGCGTGGGCGCCGTACTCGGCTTTTACATCGCTTCCCACCAGCGTCAGAGCTGACCCGATTTCGCCAATTCCCTCCACATTGTGCAAAACCGTGTTGAAAAGCTGTTTCAAGTCCTACGGATGCCCTGCAAACGACACAAACGCTAGTGTTGCCCCAAAAGCCGCCACTTCATTTATGTGGAAAACTGAGTGTAGGTGGCGGTATTTGTTGTGAGGTAGCCCCCATCAAGACCCTTTTTTTTCAGCGCTCGAACGAGCTGGTAGCGAAACCCGCGCTGTCGTTCCAGCCCCGACCTGACTCACGACGTCCAGATTTCCGCCGTGCTCGTTGATGATGGTCCGGGACACAAAGAGCCCCAATTCTTGGTCGCGACCCGCGTGCCCTCGACGTGAAACGCTGGCTCGAAAAGTCGGTCTAGCTGCTGTTTGGGTATGCCGCACCCATCGTCACGCACCTCGATCACGACCTCGTTGGGCTGGCGGCGGGTGACGACGGTAATCCTTCCTGTCTCCTTGATGGCCGCTGCAGCATTGCGCAGCAAGTTCGAGAGCACCGCACTGATTTGCTGGGGCCGGCAACGCACTACTGGCAAGCTATCGAGACACAGGCTCGGCCTTGGACTCGAGCTCCTCTCGGAGCGATGCTGCCGTCTCCTGGCAGAGCTCGTTCAGAACGACGGTTTGTTCTTCCGCTCGGTCCAGATTCGTCAAATAGCGCATGCGAGCGATCGTTTCTCGAAGCCGTGCAGCCGAACCGCGTCCAGCTTTTTCCGCGCCTTCGAGCACCTCGGAAGCACGCTCGTCCGCGTCGATCTTGTACTTCTTGAGAAGATGCCGAACCGTGTCGAAAGCGCTCGTCAAGGCCCCGAGCGGTGTGTTGAGCTCGTGACTCAGAGCGGCGGCAAAGCGGCTCTGAGCATGCGCGTTCTCCGAGACGAGCAGCCGCGCTTGCGCCGCTCTCAACTCTTCGAGAGCTTCTTGCGCCGAGCGGCGTGCCCGGTTCACAAGAACACGACCTGCTCGACGAACACAAGCTCGATCCCTGGCGTCGAAGGCACGTTCGGGACACCCAAGGAATCACCACCATATAGGTGCCCGCGATAGCGACGCCTAGGGCCATGACCTGCATGGGCTTCAGCGGCAAGGCGGCCATCCCGATCAGAATCACGCCGGTCAGGATTCCAGAGTAGAGAAAGTTCCCGACCTCGGGGCGCTCGACGATCGAGGCCACACTAGAGAACCGAACGACCGCAACGCCGTAACCGACAAGTAGTCCCGCCCAACGCGAATAGCGACTGCCGCGCGGCCAGAACGAGAACGCCAGACCGATGAGACCCATCGTCAAAATCGTGAGCATCGTCGTCCAACCGCCCATCACTGAAAGGAGGCTCGGCACGAACCAGGCGGTCACGCCGCCATACAGGACACCGCTGGCGCAGACCGCCGCGATGACACGCAGACCGATGACGGAAAGCCGGTCGATACGCGCGAAACCGCGGGTCCTTCTCCTCCTCGTCGGGGAGAAACAGTTGGAGCCAATCTGTTGGCGCCATTCGCTACCAGAAAACTATGTAGAGAAGCGCCGTCGCTACGATCACGGTGCCTCCACCAAGGTATCGGCCTCGCATGGGGGTGCAGTCTACGAGGCCGGCCTCCGGTAGCGTGACGGGCACTTTCAGCGGACTTCTTGCAGTCACCGCCGCCATGAACGCAATCTGCACGAGAAAAGTGCTTAACATGTGGTGCAGAAACGCGACGTGATGATAAATCGAATGAGGAGCTTGAGAAAGGCGGCACAAAGGATCCCCTTCTGCCCCTCGGCAAGACTCTTGCCACCCAGCGTTCTCTGGGTGATGAACTGGTTCATGCCCCAGCAAAAGAGGTTGGGGATCCAGAGCCCTCCAACGAACACCGCGAGCCACGGCATTTCGGGGTCGTTCCACGGCAACACGGTGTGCAGCTTGTGCGCGTTCGCTTCGAAAAAGACACGAATACCGCCCGAGATCCCGGCGGTCCCACCCAAGACGTCGAAGCCGACCACGAGGACGAGAAAGCCCTCCGAGCATGAGCACGGAACCCTGGATGAGATCCGACCAGACGATCGCTTTCAGGCCGCCGTAAATCATGTAGGCGCCGGCGACGATGCCGATCAGCCAAATCGACGACACCATCGCCGCACTCTGCGCCGCTTCCCCGTCCAGGCCGAACCGTTGCGCGAAGAGCTCCGGCAGCCCGAAAATCACGTTCAATCCGGTGGCGCCGAATAGAGCACCATTGCGAGCGCCACGACAATGTAGGCAAGCATGAGAAAAACGCCATCACCGCGCGTGCGCGCGCGTCGTAGCGGTACTCGAGAAATTCCGGCATCGTATAGATGCCCGCTCGGAGAAAGCGCGCAGAAGAAACCACGCCACGAGAACGAGCGTCACGGCCGCCATCCACTCATAGCTTGCAATCCCGAGACCCACCCGACCGTAAGCGGAGCCCGCCACGCCAACGAAGTGTTCCGTCGAGATGTTCGAGGCGATGAGCGAGATCCCGATGAGCCACCACGTCAAACTGCGGCCCGCGAGAAAGTAGTCCTCGGTCGTGCCCTCGCGTCGTCCCGCATAAGGAGAAACGCCGACCACGACGGCGAGGAACGTGCCAAAGGGATGAAGTCGACGTAGGAGAGGTTCATCCGAACAAGTTTCTAAAAATCTCGACGCCTCCGACGATGGAGCCAAGCATGCTTCCCAGCCCTGGGAGGATGAACGCGAGAAAGACACGCAATAGCTTATTCCCCCACCAACGCCTCAAGCTTCCCATATCTTCTCCGACCACCTGGAACTCGTTGACGACCGGCGGCCGAAGATAGGCTTGAACAAAGGCCGTCACATAGGCCGCGCCGATCACCGGCGTCAGGCTCGTGATCGGCGCCGACACGAAGGCGGCGACGATCGTGAGGGGGTGTGCGAGCGCTAACATCGCGCCGATAGCGCACGGGACGCTGTTCGCGAGAATCCAGTAGAGGACGTTATCTCCCGCGGCTTCCGGCCCTTTCGACCAACCGATAAAAACAATCGACGCGATGATGGCCGCGGGAACACCCCACCCTACCCACTTCCACACGGAAGACACGGGCAAGATCGTGTTAATCTCTTCGAGATCATCCTCCTGCCGAGCATCGAGTGCCTTGATGATCCCTTTGAGATGGCCCGCGCCCACAACGGCGACGATGCGCTGTCCTTCTGCTTCACGCATCTTCTGCGTCAGGAACGTATCGCGCTCGTCGATGAGCACCCTTTTGAGAGACGGCATCGCTTCTCCGAGCTCCTTCATGAGCTCGGAGAGCACGTCACCTTTGAGCATCTCCCCTATCTGCTCTTTCGTCACTTCCTTATCGTCGAACACACTCGCGAGAATGGCCGAGAGCAGCAACGCTTTTTTCCAAAACGGCGTCGAGCGCCACGCACGACGAAGCGTGACCCGCACGTCACGGTCGCAAAGCGAGATCGGAATCCCGTGCTCTTCGGCCGTTTGCGTCGCCTCGAGAAGCTCGGTTCCCGGCATCACGCCGAGCTTGAGGCCGAGCTTCTTCTGATACGCGCTCAAAAGCAGGTTGACTATGAGTGTGCTCAGCTGCTTTTTTCGGATGACTTCCTTGATGTCGAGAGATTCCCAGCGCGTCTTTTGCGTAAGCGCCTGGTAGCGCTGTTGGTCCAGCTCGACGCAGACGCGGTCCGGCATTTCTTGCTCGATAACGCGCCGGACGAGCGCTGCTGACTCGCGCGAAACATGGGCAGTGCCGACGAGGATGAACTCTCGCCCGTCGATCTTCAACATGTGGACTTGATCGCGCGGGTAATCCCGCTCTTGACTCGCTGTATCAGGCGTTGAAATAGACACCTCCATGGTGCTTGGGGCAAAACACGAGACGGTAGCACAATCCACGGCGCAGCACCAAGAAGCCGCGCGACGAGGACTAGCGCTCGGGCGGCTCGAAGCGTCTTCTAGAGCTAATCCTTTCAACTCAACTCGATCACTCAGAGGGTCCCGATGGCCAATCCCGCCCATGAGACCCTATTGCGCCAAGGCGTCTCCGAATGGAACGACTGGCGCGTGCAAAACGCAAGCGTTACGCCGGACTTGACCGGTATCCGGATGGCTGCGGCCAAGCTGGACGGTGTCGACCTCAGCCATACGCTCTTGCGGGCATCCACGTTGATACGCTCGTCTCTCAAGGGCGTCGACCTGAGTCATGCCGATTTGCGGGAGGCCCAGCTTCATGAGGTCGACCTCAGTGACGCCAACCTGCATCGTGACGATCTCGCAGACGCATCACTTGCCGGCGCCAAGCTGCGCCGTGCCCGACTCGATTCCGCGAATCTGAGCCGAGTCCAAATAACCGTGGCGGATTTCCGCGAGGCTGATTTCACATGCGCCCAGCTCGTGGGCGCGGATCTGAGAGAGTCGCTCGGTATAAGAGCCAATTTCGAGGGACCGACATGACGGACACCTTGCTCCGGCAATCGAACCTCGAGGGCTGCAACTTCGAACGCGCACGGTCTCGATTCGCGACAAGTCGAGGTCGCCCGATTGAACGCGGAGACCAAGCTTCCCGAATCCTGGAGCGACCAAGGGCGCGGAGTCGATCGAATCACTCGCCCAGGCCCTCGAATCACTGCGAGCTCGCGCGGCAGGCGACGCCGTCCTCGCGGCTGACGTTTCGAGCTACCACACCGTCTTGGACCAGCTCGATACGAAAGGTATTGACACCCAGCGCGCGCGTATCGCAAACACCGAGCTCGTCCAGCCTGCGACCACGCCCACGAACGACGAGTGGGTTGACGCGGCACTCTTTCGTTCCCGTGTGAGCTCCGTGTTGTCCGTCTTGAGGAAAGCCCACGGATGAGATATTTCGCGCTACTCGGTCTCTTTTATGCCCTCGGTTGCACTAATGACACCGAGACCGAAGCCGAGCCACTCGTCGACGCGCCAACGAGCCGACAAGATGCGGCCATTCGTATCTCGGAGACAGCGCTCACTTCGCATTTTTTGAGAATTCGCATGGCGGCGGACAAATATCGGGCGCTCAATGGCGCCTATCCGAGCGAAGTGGGGCAGCTCGTGGATGCTGCACTCCTCCAGACGGGGCAAGAGCTAGACCCATGGGACCAGCCCTACTTGCTCAGCATCGATAACGGCACGCTGGTCATCACCTCTAGCGGTCCCGACGGCGCACCCGGAGGCGGCGATGACCGGGTGTCCCTCGCGCGCCAGATGCGTGCTACGGGCCAGTAGGCCGTCGCGCGAGCGACAGTAGGTTCGCCAAGATCCGATAGGCACCGGGGACCCCATAAGGCAATTGTCGAATAGCCGTAATCGGCAAGGCGCGTGAAATAGAGGGCGTCCAAACCGTAATACCGTCCAGCAAGCGTGAGCTCTTCGGCACGAATCGAGCCCAGGTCGTCGAAAAGCTCGGGTCCGGTAGCGTTCGCCCCCGCCTCGCCTGGTGTCATGCTCAACAGCGATACGCGCACGCCTTGCCCTCTACTCGAGAGCGTCAGCATGCCGCCATGCTCATCATCCGGATTTGCCGTGATATGAAGCAGGCTCGCCGTCGTTGTCAGCTTGGTGAGCTTTTGCCAGACGCCGCTCGCGCCTTTGTCATGAGCCAGTTGCTCGGCAAAAGCGAATGTCGCGAACCCGGCGAGCGAGGCGCTGACTAAAGTAAGAAGCCGTATCATTTCGCGTCGAGCTTCTCGAGAATGGTGTCGAGAGGAAGGACACGAAGACGGCTCGGGATCGTGGTGTCGTCTTGATCGTTATCGAAGGCGATGAAGAGGCTTCCTCCGCCGGCAGTGAGGCCCTCCGCCTTCATCCCCTCGTCGAATCGGTCCAGGAGCAAAACGGGCTCGCGGTCGGGGCCGACGAACCAGAGCCGGTTGCCGAGAAAGCGATGGCTCGGCTCCTCCTCCGTGCTCGTTGTCACGAGAAGCCCCTGCAAGGTCGGCTCCCACAGAAGCGCGGAGATGCAGTACGGCGTATTTTGAACGAAACCCGCGTCGAACTCGACCCAAACGTCCGGCCGCAGGCTCGGGTCCCCGCGACGCAGCGCCTCCAATGGGAACGCGTAGACCCGCGCTCGGTCGACGGGCTCACGTAGCCCGACGAACAAGTACTGGTCTGAAGGATCCACGGCAAGTCCTTCGATTTTCATACCGTGCGGCTTCCAAAGCCCTAGACGCTCGAATGCCGGCGTGAGATCGAGACGCCGAACGCTTGCTTCTTCGATGGTGCCAGAAGCCACGCGAAACTCGTAGAGAACACTGAAACGCCGGAGCCACTCCTCGCTCCAGCCCGAGTGAGAACCCACCGCGAAGAACGTATTTTGGGCCTCGAGGTAGGCGATATCCTCGAACTTCGCCTGCTCGTTCAGAAAGCCGCTCGCCTCGAGTCGAGCAGAGAGTCTGCCGGCCGTATCGAACACGAAGAGGGTGTTCACCATATCGTCGACGATCAAAAGCTGGCCCGCGAAGTAGGATGCGCCGGAGGCCTCGAAGCGGTCGAAAGACGAGCCCGAACCATCCACGAGCTCATAAACGACGCCCGGAACGTCGTCGCCCGATGCGGTTGATGCGGGCGCCGCAAGCAGCCCTACGAGGAGAAGTTTCTTCACGTGGCGGCAGATCCTATCGCACAACGTGGCGCATCCGAAAACTCTCTTCGCTTTGCGCGCACGTCATCCTTGTGCGAAAGCTCGGATCGCGCGGCGTGGAGTAGTCTTGCGAACCTATACCGCATGAGTATACTTCATTACTGAGGTGATATGATGAACGACCAGTTCACGAGCTACTCCACGAAGCTCGAGCGGCTTTCTGACGACGAGCTCCACTGTTCGGCCGAGAAACTAGTTCTCGTGGAGAACAGGACCATCGCCAAGCTCATTACCCATCTTGCCGAGATGTCGAGCAGGAAGACCGCGCTCAAGCTTGGCTACAAAAACCTTTACGAATACTGCATTACAGGCCTCAACTTGAGCGAGGGCGCCGTGCCAGCACGTATACATGTGGCGAACGTTTCGCGCCGTTTCCCCCAGCTACTGATAGCACTTGCCAAAAGTCGCATCAGTCTCACGGTCGCGGCCCTTCTGGCGCCCCACCTTACCAAGGACAATGTCGACAAGCTGATCTCGGATTGTGCTGGAAAGAAACGGAGGGAGCCAGAACGGCGGGGTCTCGTTCAAATGAGGTCGCGAAAAAAGACGAGCCAGCTGAGTCTCGATACATTGCCCCCAAGGTTCTCGAGCGAGTACACGAACGTGGCTCATACCAATGTGTCTTTCGTGGCCGTGATGGGAGGCAATGTACGGCGCGGGCAGGACTCCAAATCGACCACTCGAACCCGTTTGGCATCTTTCACAGCAACGAGGAGTCCCTTCTCAGGCTCCTGTGTCCGCATCATAATCTTTTAGAGGCGGAGCGTGTCTATGGGCCAGCCTTTATCCAGCGAAAGATTGATGAAAGACGAAAGGCTCGCTCGCCATGAGGATCTCTCGGACACGAGCCGCATCGGATTCGGCGAGTTCTCTAGCGAGCCTGACGAACAGCTGTGGGGAGCGGTTCTCGGGATATCTTCACCCCTACCGCTGTCATCGCCGTAGGATATGAGTTCGCAAAACTACTCCACTCGCGCGAGCCGAGCTTCCGCACATTGGTGACGGGCGCTTCGCTTTACGCTCATGGAAGGTCGCGCCTTTTCGTGTAGGATTGGCGGTTCGCGGCGCGCATGGACAGAGACGAACGTACCACCAGACTTGCTGGCATCGCATACATGCTGCTCGGCATCGCCTCTTTCGCTTCCATGGACGCCATCGGCAAATGGCTAATCCGCGATATTTCCGTTTTTCAGATTCTTGCCGTGCGCAGCACCGTAGTTACACTGGTTATCGTCGCCACGTTTCCGATGATCGGTGGATTCTCGCTGATGCGCTCACCTCAGCTCGGCGCGCACGGGATTCGAGCTTTGTGCGGCGTAGGCGCTTTTTTCTTTTTTTTCACGTCATTGCGCTTTCTGCCGCTCGCAGACGCGGTGGCGGTCGCTTTCGGGGGCCCGTTCATCGTGACCGCGCTCTCCGTACCCCTGCTCGGCGAGCACGTCGGCGGACGGCGCTGGGTTGCGATCGCGGTCGGTTTTATCGGAATGCTCTTAATCGTCCGGCCGACCGGAGAAGGTTTCCAGCCGGCGGCGCTCCTCGTGATCCTCTCGAACTTCTCCTATGCTCTCATGATGATCCTCACGCGATGGATGGCATGCCGCCGGGGCGAGGAACAGACCTCGACGTTCGTCTTCTACACGTTTTTCGTCCAGGCCATTATCGGCTGGCTAGCTTGCGCGCTGGCGCCCAGCTCGCTTCGCCCGTTGAACGGCACGGACCTCGTTCTCATACTCGCCATGGGCGCCCTCGCTTTATCCGGACATTTCGCGATCACGCGCGCCTTCCAGAGAGCACCCGTCTCGGTCGTAGCGCCTTTCGAGTACAGCGCGCTCGTTTGGGCCACCCTTTTGGGGTTCGTTGTATTCGGCGAGTTCCCGGGCGCCTATGTTTGGCTCGGCGTCGCCATCATCGTCGCCGCCGGTCTCTACTCGGTCCACAGTGAAGGAACGTAGAGGATGAAAGACATCCTCACTCTGGTGCTTGCCCTTGGCATGGCCCCGGTCGCGATGTCGCAGGAGCTCGCTCTCGAAGAGGTGGCTCCGGGCGCTTATGCCGTACTCTCGCCACCAGAGCATCTTGCCGCCGCGAATGCCGGGGTCGTCCTCCTGGAAGACGCCGTCCTGGTCGTCCACACCCATATGTTGCCGTCCGCGGCGCACGAGCTTCTCACAAAGTTGAGCTCGGTGACCGATTTACCGGTTCGCTATGTCGGCAACACGCACTGGCATCCCGACCACACTCACGGAAACGAAGCCTATCGTACCGCTTTTCCCGACGACGTCATCTTCCTGTCACACGACACGACTCGTGCGGACATCGCTACATGGAGCGTCGAGCGTCTCGCACACGATCGACGGGATCTAGAAAAAAGTCCGTTGCGCGCCGAGCTTCGAAGCCTCAATCTCGTCTTGCCGAACTTGACCTTCTCGCAGTCGCTTCGGATAGCGGGCCGCTCTCGCGTCGTACAGATTCTTTATTTCGGGCGCGGTCATACACGCGGCGACGCGGTCGTCTATCTTCCTCGCGAGCGCGTCGCCTTCGTGGGAGATCTCGTGCCAGGCGGTCCACCCTTTGCCCGAGACGGGTTCCCGATGGATTGGATCGAGACACTGCGGGGCCTCCACGAGCTCGACATCGATGTGCTGGTGACCGGCCACGGGAGGATCTGGCGAGGCAAACGAGTCTTGTCCGACCGCGTCCGCTTTCTCGAGCACGTGGCCGCTGTCGTCCGCAAAGGCGCATCCGAGAGTCTGAGCGCGGAGCAAATCGCCGCGGCTATCGACCTCGAAGCGTTTCGCGACACGTTCGAGCCCGAGCCGGCTCACCGCCCGTGGAAAGACTCGATGTTGATGCTCGCGGAGCGCGGACTGCTCGAGTTCAATGTTCGAGCCAGAGCTCGATGGATCGAGATCTCCGACGGAAACTGCACGTGCTCGCCGCTCCTCAGCTCCTCGCGCGTGAACCAGCGCGCGTCATCGAGCTCGTCATCCCCTAAGGTAATATCGCGCGTTGCGGCCGCCGCCGTGAAGCCGAGCATGAGCGAGCCTGGAAACGGCCAAGGCTGGGACGAGTGGTAGCGAACGTCGCGCACAAAAACTCCCGTCTCCTCGTGCACTTTCTTTGCTACCGCCTCCTTAAGGCTCTCACCAGGCTCAACGAATCCGGCGAGGGTCGAGTAAACCTTGTTCGGCCAGGAAGATTGGCGGCCTAGAAGACAGAGCTCGCCTTGTGTCACGATCATGATCACGGCCGGGTCGGTTCGCGGAAAATGCATCGCACTGCACGCCGCGCATTCACGCACGTGCCCGGCTTGGGCAGAGGAGGTCGGGCTGCCGCATTGGCCGCAAAACCAGTGGCGACGATGCCAGCTCAAGATGCCGTTGGCGTAGCTAGAAGTGCGCCATCTGCCCGTGGGGCGAGTGGTGCTACTTCACGAAGCCCGAGCCATGCGTGGAAGGCGTCGAGTCCAAGCTGTTTGCTGGGCTCCTCTATATTCGAGAGGTCCGCAGCGAAGTAGACCAACCCATCGCCTTTTCCAAGCAAGACGGGATCGCTATCTTTCGCGATCTTGTCGGCGCCGATAAGGACGATCTCGGAAGGCTCGTCGCCTAGCACCAAATGTTTCGAACGCTAGACGGGCACGACGCGGGCCTCTGACCCCGCCCAGGCTTCCGCTACGCGCGTTGGATCCGTACGGAGCCGCGACACGCGGTCTATCGCGAGCCCGCTCAGAAAATTCGCGCTTCACACTTCCATTAGGCTCGGATCATCGACGCGAGAGACGCCACCGCTTCGACTGTACGCTCGACATGAGCCATCGTGTTGTAAACATGTGGACAGAGACGCAGACCACCCGCCAGCGAGCCCGCGACCCCGCGCGCATCGAGCTCGAAGACCAGCGCGCGCCTTTTCTCACGCGGCACCTCGACGGTGCACAGGCCTCCGCTCAGCTCTGATTCGCGCGGCGTAAGGAGTGGCAGCCCCGCGTCGTGAAGCCCGTCCTTCAGGGCCGACGCCAGCTCACGGACGCGGTTTTCAATCCGTGCGCGCCCAATCGCCAGGTGAAACCGCTATGGTGCGATGTCGTTTACGCAAACGCCGGCCGTGCAGATGCCGAATCTCGAGCAGTTGGCGCGCGAGGGCGTGTCGTTCAACCGTCCCTACGTGAACCTTCCGATTTGAACGCCGGACCGAGCCATCTTTCTTACAGGACGGTGGCCGTACCAGCAAGGCTCATCACGAACCATATGGCGCTCGCGAAGCGCACGGACCTTCCCGAGGGTGAGCGTCATCGTGGAACGCTTGTGTGGGCGTTCAAAAACGTGGGCTACACAACGACGCATTTTGGAAAGTGGCACCTCGGTGGGAACATCGCTTTGCCCGGCCTCGATCCCGAGCGCACGGTGCAGGAGAGCCGCAATGCTCGTCCGTTCGGCTTCGACCGCTCTGTCGTTTGGTAGGGGACGAATAACCATCGCAAGTCCCGCTTTTCCGTGGACGGAGCAGACGCCGTGCAGTGGCAAGGCGCTTCCAACGCTACCGCCACCGTCGAACAGGCTCTCGAGTGGATAACGGAGGTGAGCCATGGTGGCAAGCCTTTCTTCGTCATCATCTCTCTCAATCCTCCGCATGGTCTTTTTCACGACGCGCCGGAAGACAAGCAATGGCTTTACCGGACGAAGGCACGCTTCCCTTCCATCCACTCGACGAGCTCCGCAACTGGGAAAATCATCGCGACTATCATGCGCTCTTCAGCGGCATCGATGACAATGTTGGGCGGATCACCGCTAGACTCGAGGACCTGCAGCTCTCCGAGAACACCATTTTCATTTACACGTCCGACCACGGTGGCATGAGTGGGACCGACCGGACCGCCTACGGTCACAAGCGGGACCCTCGCGACGAGTCGACGCGGGTTCCATTTCTCATCCGCTGGCCGGGCCGGATTACTCCCGGCGTCGAGCTCGACACGCTGTTCTCGACCATTGACGTCTTTCCAACCCTGGTTGCGCTCACCGGGGTGAACGACATGCTCGCCGCCCGTGGAACGCCAGAATCTGCCGCGTCTCTCGACTACGTAAGAACGCTTTCGGGATTCGATCTCTCGGAAAACATCTTGAGCGAGCTAGACAGCCCCGAGCCCAGCTCGGTCTCCCTGATGCACCCGAGCAACATGAATAACGTGAGCAGCGTGCACCAGCCGATCTGACGCGGCGTGGTCACCAAGGACTACACGTACGCCGTGACCGGGGACGGTGAATACGCGCTTTGGGATAACACCCAGGAGTACCAAGCCAGAAACCTAGTGAACAATCTGCCGACGCTCGAAATCCGAACGAAGCTGTGGAACGAGCTGCTCTCCTGGATAGAGAGGGCAGAAACTCCTTACATTGACAATTGGTTCGAGAACTCCGCGACCTCGGAGATCCAGGCGTGGAATCACGTGCACGGTTTGGGCGCGTCTAACAATGACCGCGAGAGCGGCAAGCGCAACGTCTTCGACCTATCCGCATCCAAACCAAAAAATAGACTGCGATAGAGGCATCAGTCGGTTTTTGCGGGCTCGAGCTTCTTCCCGGGACGCAACGCATCTCGGTACATGATGTCGTAGTTCATACCGGGCGGTGTCGGGAGCTTCCGGACCATGCGCTCGTACTCCTCGAGCACCTTCGGCACATAGTCCCGCGTCTCCGCCGACGCCCGATGGCTGCGGGCACGATAGAAGCGGGCATTGACGGGGCCTCCGTTATATTCCGCGCGCGCCATTCCTACATCGTTGTAGGTCGTCATGAGCACGTCTAGATAGAGCGCCGCCATCTCGGTATTTCGGCGGGAGTCGTGCAGCATCTCGTCGGTATACTCAGCCAAGCATGCCCGCCAGCATCCGACCGTTGACGGCCAAAATCTGGTAGGGCCACGCGCATCGGTGTGACTGCGAGCATCCGTCTGAAACCGACTCTCTACAACGCCCAGCGAGAGAAGAAGCACCGGACCCACGGACGGATATTTTTCCGTAGCCGCGAGCAAGAGCTCCGCGTAGTTATAGGCTTAGCCAAGACTGATCTCTTCGTTCACGCGCAAGATCTCGTCGCGAATCCCGAGTAGAAGCTGTTGGCGCGTCGAGTCGAAATGAATGCTGGCCTTGAGCTCCTGCAAACCCGCTTGCATCTCTCCGACGCTGTCCCGCAGACGATCTTCGAGAACGATGGCGCGCTGGAAGGCGTAGAACGCCAGACCGATCGCCGCAACAAAGCGCACGCACAGGCTAAACAAAGCCGTCGACTGCCAGGCCGTGCTTCGTGGCGGCAGGCGCCTCGGGAGCGGTGGCGGCTTTCGGCGCTCCGGTCGGACTCTTGCTTTTTTCCAACTAGGTCGAGCACATCTCCCCGCGGTTCGTTCAGGTCAAGCATTGGGAAACCTCCCTCTAATTGACGCGATAAAACAGATTTTTTCTATCCGATCGGTATGCGGGGCAGGGCCAAAACGTGCAACTCACCGGGGATAGATTCCGTTCGCGACCAGAACCCGATATGCGGGAAACATCATGGAAGTGTTCCCCACCAATCGACCGCCGAAAAGAGCCAAAACGGCACCAACAACACCGACCATATCCAGCACGCGGATGGTGAGGAACAAGAGGCCCACGATGGCGGTGACCTCGATGAGGGTCGCCATGGTGACCGGGCGCGTATAGCGGCCGAAGACCAGGATGGAACGTTGGAACGCCAGCAGCACCGAGAAGAACGGGACCAAACAGAACAATCGCAATGGGCGCACCGACAGCTCGACGAGCTCTTTCGAGAGGCCCGAAACCGTTTGGAACCAGACGCCTGCGAGCGGCGTAAACGCGATGACGACAAGGCCCACTGTCGCGGACACCCCAAGCACGAACGCGAAGCGCGCGATGAGGCGATAGTTCTCGCGCGTGCCGTCGAGCAAAGTGATCGCCACTTCCTGATACGAAAGCGCCATGCTGCGAAAGATGAAGGTGAGGGCGGTGACCACCGGATAGACGGCGAGCGATTCGAGCGGCAACCGGCTCTGTCCGAGGGAGAACGTCACCATCGGATGTACGACGAGCGAGATCACGGACGTCAAGGCCAAAGGCCAATAGAAGTCAGCGATACGCCGATAGGTCAAAACGTCCCGGCTAGGTTCGAGCGCTCGGATGCGGTCGGGAATGCTGAGCGCCATGAACCTCGTCGCCACCGACTCGAAGACGACCCCCGAGGAGAGCGACGCTGCGCCCACGAGCGCTCCCGGAAGTCGGAATTGAACGTAGAGCACGACGGCCGTCGTGGCCATGGTGACGACCCGAACCGCCGTGCCATAGGCGACTCGCCGCGTCATCTCGTGACGGATGAGAAGCCCCTGGTAGAAGCGCCTATAGCCGATCGCAGCGGGCCACGGAAGCAGGAGCACCAGAGACTGATGCGTCAAGACCCGAACCTCGGTCGGGAGCACAAGGACGTCGACCGCGAGCCAGTCGAACACCGGCGGCCAAATCACGACGAACATGAGAAGCGTGATCAGAAGATTGAGCACATAGGTGAAGTTCCGCAGCTTTCGGAACGAGTCCCAGTCCTTGACGAGCGCCGTCGCCGCGCTCAGGATCATGATGATCGGCGCTTCGACGACGATGGCGAGCGCAAAGGCGACGCCATAAGCCGCGAGATTGAAGGTGGGCTCGTCCAGGCGCGCGATCACCGCGGCAAGGAACGGTCCTTCCGCCGCCATCATCAACCAGGTGGCTGCGAGCGGCACCCAGAGACGAAAAATTCTTTCGTACGTTAGAGGGATGGGTGCTGGCATCGGTCGTGGGGGAGCTGGAGCTCGAACGCGCTCGCGAGGCTGTCTGCAACCGCGAGACCATCGATGGTAGGCGAGAGACGGCGGCCCTCGATCTCCACGAGACCTTCATCCGAGAGCCGGCTCACGAGCTCGCGATTCGTCTCGAGGAGGTCGACGCCGAACCTCGTCTCGAGGGTCTCTAAATCGACACCCTCCCGCGTCCGGAAGCGGAGCATGAGTACCTCGAGGAGAAGGTCTTCTTCACCGAGCACTTCCCTCCCCTCGACCGGGCTTTCGTCTCGGTCGAGATGCTTCTCCCATGCGAAGAACGAGCGCACGTTCCACGAACGGCTCCTCCGCCCGTCGAACGCGTGCGCCGACGGCCCTACGCCGAGATAGGGCGTGTGGTTCCAGTACTTCTCGTTGTGACGCGAGCGATGCTCGGGGCCACGCGCGAAGCTCGACACCTCGTAGCCGTTATAACCCGCAGCACCAAGCACATGATGGGATTCGCGAAAGAGCTCCCCTTGCATCGTGTCATCCAACTCGACGAGGCGGCCCTCTCTCTTTCGGCGCCCGAACATGGTCTTTGCGTGGAACGTAAGCTGGTAGCAGCTGACATGATCGGGCTCGAGCGCGACCGTGTCTTCGAGCTCCCGCTGCCAATCAGAGAGCCTCTGCCCGGGCCATCCAAAAATCAAGTCGATCGAGACGGTATCAAAAGAAGCCGCCTTCGCGACCTCGAGCGCACGGCGCGACGCATCCGCGGAATGGCGTCGTCCGAGCAGGTCGAGCACCTTGTCCTGAAAGGACTGGATCCCGAGCGCGAGCGTATCGACACCGAGCTCCTTCCACCCCGCAACCGCATCATCGTCAACGTCCTCAGGATTGGCCTCGAGAAACACCCGCGCCCCCGAAGTGAGCTGTGCTGCGCTCAGGATCGCGCCGAGCCCATCGGGCTCCAAAAGCGAAGGCGTTCCGCCTCCAAAATAAAGCGTGTCATAGACAGCGGGCCCTTGCCGCGTCTCGAGCTCCCGCAGAAGGCTTTTCGTGTAGCGCTCGCGCCGGTTCGGGGTGGTATCCGTCACGACGGCAAAGTCACAATAGGGGCAGATGGCCGAGCAAAACGGAATGTGTACGTAGAGCCCGGGCTCACTCATCCGACTTGAGCACAGCGACGAAGGCCAATTGGGGGATCTCGACCGCGCCCACCATCTTCATGCGCTTCTTTCCCTCTTTTTGCTTCTCGATCAGCTTTCTCTTTCGAGTGATGTCACCGCCATAGCATTTCGCGGTGACGTCTTTGCGATAGGCGTTGATCGTCTTGCGCGCGATGATCTTGCCGCCAATCGCACCTTGGATGGCGATTTTGAACTGCTGCCTGGGGATCGTCTCAGCAAGGCGCTCGCAATAGCGGAGCGCACGCGCACGCGCCTTGTCTTCGTGCACGAGCTGCGACAAAGCGTCGACCTTCTCGCTATTGACAAGGATGTCGACTTTCACAATATTGGTCTCGCGATAGTCGAGCAACTCGTAGTCGAACGAGCCATAGCCCTGAGTGACGGTCTTGAGACGATCGTAGAAATCGAAGAGCACTTCCGCGAGCGGAAGCTCGGAGGTGAGCTCGACCCGCCCGACGGATAGATAGTTGAACGTCGAGCTCGTGCCACGCCGATCGCGGCAGAGCTCCATGATAACGCCGACATAGCGCTCTGGCATCATGATCGAAGCTTTGATGAAAGGTTCTTCGGTCCGGGAAATCTTCATCGGGTCAGGATAATCGCTCGGGTTATCGATCATGATCGTCGCGCCATCCTCAAGCGTGATGCGATAGCGGACCGAGGGCGCCGAGAGCAGAAGCGACAGGTCGTATTCTCGCCGCAAGCGCTCCTGGATGACGTCGAGATGCAAGAGACCCAAAAAACCGCAGCGAAAGCCGAACCCGAGGGCCGCCGAGGAGTCTTTCTCGAAAGTCAACGCGGGATCGTTCAGCGCGAGCTTGTCGAGCGCTTTCGTCAAGTCTGCGTAGTCGTCCGTCGACATCGGATAGATCGACGAGAAAACGACGGGCTGCGCTTCTTTGTAGCCCGGCAGCGGATCCGCGGCTGGGTTTTTAGCGTCGGTGATGGTATCTCCAATCGCGATGTCGCGGATGGTCTTGATATTGGCGATCACATAGCCCACCGCGCCCGCTGCGAGCTCCTTCGTCTTGACCCGTTTGAGCTGCAACAAGCCGACTTCTTCGATGTCGTACTCCTTTCCTGTGTGCATCAAGCGGATGGTCTGTTTTGGTGCGAGCGTGCCTTCTTTGACACGGCACAGCACAACGACGCCGCGATAAGCGTCATATTGAGCGTCGAAGATCAACGCTTGCGTCGGGGTTTCCGAGTCCCCCGAGGGTGCTGGGAGCTTCTCCACGATGGCTTCGAGAAGCTCGTCGATCCCCTGCCCTAGCTTGGCAGAGACCGAAACGGCCTCGAAAGGGTCCAGCCCCAAATCCGCATCAATCTCTTCACGCGCGCGGTCGATATCAGCAGCCGGCAGGTCGATCTTATTGATGACTGGAAGTATTTTTAGCTCGTACTCCATGGCCAAGTAGAGATTCGCGACCGTTTGCGCTTCCACGCCCTGTGAGGCATCGACCAGGATGAGCGCGCCTTCACACGACATGAGAGAGCGCCGGACTTCGTGCGAGAAGTCCACGTGACCGGGAGTATCGATGAGATTGAGCTGGTACTGCTGGCCATCCTTGGCGTCATACATGAGCGTGACGGTGTTGCTCTTGATGGTGATGCCCCGCTCGCGCTCGATATCCATCGAGTCGAGAATCTGGTCCCGGAACTCACGTTCTGAGACGCCCCCGCAGCGCTGAATGAGCCGATCGGCGAGGGTCGACTTTCCGTGGTCGATATGCGCGATGATGCAGAGATTGCGTACTTGTATGAGTGACATGGTCGGCTAAACCCTTTATTTTAGCACGGATAAGTCTTTACCCTTGACGAAAGCTGTCTTCCCGTACTAAACAAAGTCAGGCGTTGCACTTATTTTCTGAAAATGGGAGGCATCAGTGGATAGTTTTCGGTAAATTCTAGGGGATTATTTACGCAGCACTTCGGATTGTGAGCGGGCTGATGTTCGCTCAGCACGGCGCCCAAAAGATCCTCGGGATGTTCGGTGGTATGGGCCAGGACGGCGGCACAGCGCCTCTCTTCGGTCTCATGTTCTTCGCGGGCCTCATCGAGCTCGTTGGAGGTCTCTTGGTCGCGGTGGGCTTCAAAACGAGCTGGGTCGCGTTTTTCGCGAGCGGTGAAATGGCCGTTGCTTACTTTATGTAGCATGCGTCGCGAGCCCTCATGCCCATCGAGAACCGCGGCGAGTCCGCAGTGATCTACGCTTTCCTTTTCTTGTATATCGCCGCCCACGGCGCCGGGATGTTCTGCATCGACGCGGTATACGGGACTTCGAAAAAGCCGGAGGAAGCATCCGCCACGGCTTGACCCCTATGCTGACGAGGCCGGTCTTAATAAGCATCAAGCGTCCGATAGGCCGGCCTCCCTATGCGTAATCGTCACACCTTTCTCCTATAGCTCTGAGACGATCGCGGCAAAGCGGTCCCCGAGAAAGATCTCCTCGGGGAACAACACGCCGCGCGTCGTTATCGAGCCCGACGCAATGCTTCGCGACGCGCAAGCGGCGGTGAACCCCGTCGTGCGCGCCATCGCCGTATTTCCCATCGCGGGATCGAAGAAATCGACGAGTTCGAAAGTATGGGCCCGCCTCTCCCTATCCTTCTGACCCTGAACGAGCAGCTTCAAGACAAGAATGTCAGCTGCTGGCCTGAGCTTCAAACGCTCCTCGAGCACTTTTTGCAAGAGCACGACGGGAGGAACGCTCGCGCCGCCCACGTCGATGGGGCGGCGCTCGAAAAGGCCGCATGCCCGAAGCAGCTGGATAGCCGCGGCATGCCCCGAATAGCGGAGGGTCTTCTCGTAGAAATCGCCCTGCACGCGGTCCCCGACCGTGATGGGAAGCGAGCCGAGACCGTCCATGTAGAAAGCCTCGAGCACGCCGACGGGTTCCGGGAACTCGAGCTCCTCGAGACCGGTCAGAGCCTCGACTTCAACGTGTTCGCCACCAAGACGGATGGTCGCCGGGCGCTGGTAAACGCCGCGAACACTTTCGAGTAGATACACCGTCTCGTAGTAGAGCGGCGGTCGCGGCTCGCGCGGTATGCCTCCGACAAAGATGACGGCGCGATCGGTCTCGTCGAGAGCGCGTCTCTTTTCGCAAGCCTCCCCTACGAGATCGACGAGTGACGTTCCGGAGGCCACCGCGGCTTGACGAGGAGCAAACTCAGCGCATGCGGCAGTGCCCCCACGGCGGCGTCGTGTCCTGCCATCGCACGCTTCGTCGCTTCACGATCCGTGGCGTCGACGCGCGCGACGCGAGGGCGGTCACTCCCGATCGCGGCGGAAGCTTCTACCAAGAGCTCCTCGCTGAAGTCGAGGAGTGTGACGTGAGCGTCCGGCTCCGAGCCGATCAAATCGTTCGCGACCACGCGTCCCATCATCCCTGCGCCGAACACGGCATATCGCCTTGTCATGACGTCATGATGCGGCTATGAATCCAACGATCAAATAGAGCACCGAGGCGACCACGGCCACAACGAGCGCATAGGGAAGCTGCGTCTCGACATGATCGATGTGATCGCAGGCCGCCCCGAGCGACGAAAGCACCGTCGTATCCGAAAGCGGCGAGACATGGTCCCCGAAGACGCCTCCGCCGGCCACCGCGGCAAACGACGCCACCACGAGCGTGCTCATCACGTCCCCGCTCATTTGATAGGCCAAGGGAAGCGCAATCGGCACCATGATGGCGTAGGTCCCCCAAGACGTTCCCGTCGCGAAGCTGACAACGGCAGAGACCAGAAACATGAGAACGGCAGCATAACGGGTGACATCCAGCTCTCCGTAACAGAAATGATGTACTGCGCCGTCCCCATCTCCCTGGTTACCGTGTTGATGCAGTAAGCGAGCGCCAGAATAATGACCGCGGGCATCACGCCTTCCATCCCCACATAGACGCTCGCCATAATCCCGTTCCAATCATCGACCTTCTGAATCCAGAGAACGACTGCAAGTACGCTCACCGCTAGCATGAAGCTTTCGAGCACCGCGGCGCTTCCGCGGAAGACGAAGGAGCCGATATTCGTCCCAACGATGAGCATCACGGGCAGCAAGAAATTCCAAAATAGCCCCGTTCGCGCCGATACGACCGGCTCGAGCTCCGTGAGCTCGCGCCCCATCATTGGCACCGCACCTTCCTGCATCACGCGCCCGGTCTCGAGAGCCCGGCGCTCCGCTTTTTTCATGGGACCGACTTCCGGTACGAGCCCGATAGACACGAAGAGGACCATAAAAACCGCGAGGAACGCGAAGAAGTTGTACGGGATGGCCCGGATAAAAAGAGCCATCGCTTCTTGTTTGTCGCCGACCGCGGCTACGCCCGCCGCGATGCCCGTGAGATAAGCGGCCCAGCCGCTGAACGACATCAAGACGATCAACGGGGCTGACGTTGAATCTGCGATATAGGCCAGCTTCTCACGCGAGATGCGGTACTTGTTGTCAGGTCACGCATCACGGGTCCGACGAATAACTGGCTGAAATAGTCGCTGAAAAATATAAAGAGCCCCAACCCCCAGCCGAGAACACTCACCTGCTTGCGCGTCCTCACCCACTGCCCGGAGCGTGCGGTGAATATCCCGACGGCGCCGCTCCTTTGGAAAAACGCGACGAGGACGCCAATGCAGAACTCGATGGCACAGACCCAAATGAAGCCTTCGGTCCCGAGTGCGCGGGTCACGAGCCCTGGAAAGCCCTGCAATCCGAGGCCCATCAGGAGCGTGCCGGCAAAACAGCCATGGCAAGGCTCGTCGCGGCGTCGCGCGTGATGAACGCCAAGCCCACGGCCAGAACAGGGGGGAGGACGGAGATCCAGCTCGGCGACATGAGAGCGACAGTCTACTGATGAAACCGCGTCGTTGCTCTAGTACATTACGGTCGGATAGCTGCACTCACCAAGGGAGAGGAAACCGATGGCAAGGAAAAGCAAGCCCCCCCCAGGAGATGGTCGCCGCTTTGATCCAGAGCATGCCCTCTCGGACAGGTAAGTCTATCGCGCAATGGATCCGGATCGTGAAATCCAAGGGACCCAAGACGCGCAAGGAACGGATAGCCTGGCTTCGCTCGACCCACGGGATTGGCCTTCCTACCGCCATGGTGATTGCGTCCGAGACCGAAGGAAAAAACCTGGCCGCGCTCTACGACGATCACGACGGCGTCGTCGACGCCATGTACCAAGGCAAGGAGAACCTCCGTCCGATCTACGACATCGTCGCGAAATCCGTAAAAAAACTGGGGAAGGACGTCGGACTCATGGCACGCAAAGGTTACGTCACGGTGGCGCGAAAGCGGCAATTTGCCGCGCTTCAACTGTCGACGAAATCGCGCCTGAATTTAGGGCTCGTACTCCCGGGCGTCCCAGCCAAGGGCGCCCTCCTAGCGAGCAAGAACGTCGGCGGCGGGCGGGTCACGCACCGGATTGCTCTCGAGAAGAAGTCGGACTTCAACGCCGAAGCGAAAAAGTGGTTGAAGACCGCTTTTGACGGGGACGCCTGAAGCGTAGATAGTACCCGCCGGAGGTATTAATGAAGCGATATGTAATCGAGCGCGACATTCCAGACATAGGCAGTGCCGATCGCGACGCGCTACGCGAAGCGGCCAAAAAATCGAACCGCGCTCTAGCCGAGCTCGCTCCCAACATCCAGTGGATCGAGTCCTACGTGGCGAGTGACAAGACGTTTTGCGTGTACATGGCCGAGGACGAGGAGGTCATCCTCGAACATGCGCGCCGAAGTGGATTCCCAGCGACAAAGATTACGGAAATCCGTAAAATGATCGACCCCACGACCGAACACGCATAGCAAGATCCGCGCAACGCGGAGGTTTGGCAGAGCAAGAGAGTCTACTTGCGCGCTCGCGGGGTTAGCGTTATTTCCTTACGTTCTCCGTCTCGCTGGTAAACAACCTTGATCCGCTCGCCGATTTTCACCACGTCGAGAGCGAAGGTGTAATCGTAAATATTCGTGATCGTTTGTTCTGCGAACTCGATGATGACATCACCGGCGCGAAGCCCCGCTTCCTCGGCGGGCCCGCCTTCGATCACGCCGCTCAAGAGCAATCCCTGCACTTCGGTGGCGTAGTCGGGAATGGTTCCCGTGAAGGCACGCACGGTGTCGCGGCTACCGCCCTCTTGCTGTGTGCGGGTGACCTTGACGAACACGGGGCGCTCGTCGAGATTGGCAAGCTTCTCGGTGAGAATCGCGCCAAACTGCGCGACCCTTTCCAAATCTTCGAAATTGATGAGCTCCGCGCGGTCCGCTGGCCGGTGATATTCCTTGTGAGAGCCGGTAAAGAAGTTGATGCTCGGGACCTCGGCCTGGTTGAAGCTCATCACGTCCGTGGGTAAATAAGGATCGTCACTCGCCTTAATATCAAAGCCCACAGGCACGTTGGTCTGCTCGATGAGGTGAGGCCAGATCGAGCTCGTTCCAATGGCTTGGAGGACGAGCTTATTGTCGCGCATCCTGCCTACCATGTCGTAGTTCACATAAGCGATGAGCGCCTCGGGAGCGATCGCTTTCGACGCGACGAAAGCACCGGAGCCGAGGAGGCCCATCTCCTCGCCGGACCAGAACGCGAAGGCGATGGATGCTTTCCGCGCGCGCGTCCTCAGACGTTGCGCGGCGGCGAGGACGGCCGCGACACCCGACGCGTTATCGTCGGCGCCACCATGCGTCTCGCCTGTTTCGTGTTTGCCCGCGAGGGAGTTTCCTTGCCGGCCTCGTCCCAGATGATCGTAATGCGCCCCGAGAAGCACAAACGCCCCCGCGTCGCCTTCATCGTCACTCGGAGGAAAGTAGCCGGCCGCGTTGTAGCCCGTCCCTGTCTTGCGCTCGAGCTGGACGTTCAGGCGCAAGGTCACGTCCGGGATCGCGAACCCCGCAACGTGAGGCTTGGCAGTGTCGAGGTCGGCTTGTGCTTGCTCGAACGTCTTGTCGGCGACATTCTCGAACAATTTGGCGGCTACCTCACCCGTGATGCTCGCAGCCACGATCCCGGACCCGGCGGCAGCGCTATCGAAGTTCAGAGGCGCGAGCTCCCCCGCGTTCGGCGACCGCGGCCCCGTAACCACCAGAAGGCCTTTCGCCCCGCGCTCGCGCGCGTTGAGCGCTTTGTAACGAAGCCCCGAATAGCGGGCAAGGACAGTCTTGACCTCCGCCGAAGCATCTTCTGGAAAATAGCGGAGCACCAGCACTAACTTGTCTTCGACGTCGAGGCCGAAATAACTGTCGTAACCGAAGTCCTGGCTCTCGGGAACGGTGATGCCGTATCCGGCAAAAACCACCGGACCTTCGACTTCGCCCGTCTCCGAGAACGAGAGCCCGCGAAGCGCGTCTCCGGGAGCGGGCCACTCGCCCAGGGCCAAGGCTAAGGAAAGCGACGAGCCTGTGTCGCGCACACCGGCAGTGAACTCGAAAGGCAGTTGGAACGAGCTTTGGCCAGGTAGTGGCAAAGCACCGAGACGCTCGAGTTCTTTAATAATGTAGTCGGCCGCCATCCGGGCGCCGTCCGAGCCCGTGAGCCGTCCGCCCATGGCCTCGGAAGCGAGGGTCATCACGTGGGTCTTGATGTCCTCGGCGGTGGATGCCGACGCGGTCAGCAAACACAAAGCGATAACGATTGGTCTCATCATTAATCAGTCGTCCTTCGAGGCGCGAGGAGGTGCCGCCTTTAACGCATCGAGCGCCTTTTCGTGGTTCCAGCTTGCAAGATAGATCTGCCCGCCGCCACCACCATCGCGGTTTGACGTCCATGCGAGCCGGGTCCCGTCCGGCGAAGGCACGGGAAGCCCATCGAAGCCGTCGGTAAAGTGATTCGAACGGGCTCTTTCGTTCCTTCAAAATCGACCATGAAGAACTCGAAATTCGCAAAGCCGAGCTTGTTGGTCGCTAAGAGGATGTACTCACCGGACGGATGGGTATAGGGTGCCCAGCTCATCGAGCTGAAGCTCGTGATCTGTTGCAGCTCGGTACCGTCCGGCTTCATCGTCCAGATATCGGCAATGAGCTCTTCCTCGTCGAACCGACGCCACACGATGTGCTCATATCGCCCAGTAGACAATACCTATAGTTGTCATATAAGTTCAACTATAGGTATTATATCGGAGCGTCCTACCGAATTGCGGCCTTGACTCCAAAGGCTTAGAGACAAACAATCTCGCTGCACGATGAGTTACAAGAGCTTACGCGACGCGCTCGACGACCTCGAACGACACGGCCGGCTCGTCCGAGTCAAGGAGGAGGTCGACTCGTACCTGGAGATGGCCGAGGTCCAAAGACGCGCCTACGTTGCTGAAGCACCCGCCATCCTCTTCGAGAACGTGAAGGGCTCGCCCTTCCAAGCTGTGTCCAATCTTTTCGGCACTCTCGAGCGCGCTCGATTCTTGTTCCGAGACACGCTTGCGCGCGTCCAGAAAGTCATCCAGCTCAAAGCCGATCCGACGCAGGCGTTGCGCCACCCCTTCGCCTACGCGTCCGCACCACTGACCGGGCTCTCTTCTCTGCCGAAATCGGTGTCGAGCGGCCCCGTTCTGCAAAACCGCACCGACATCGCGTCGCTTCCAGCCATTCAAAGTTGGCCGGATGACGGAGGTCCGTTCGTAACACTCCCCCAGGTCTACACGGAGGATCCGGACAGCCGAGGCGTGATGCGCTCGAATATCGGTATGTATCGCGTGCAACTTGCCGGCAACGACTACGAGCCGCAAAAAGAAGTCGGCCTTCACTATCAAATCCATCGCGGCATCGGTGTTCACCACGCGGCCGCGCTTCGTCGCGGCGAGCCGCTCGACGTCAGCATCTTCGTCGGAGGGCCCCCGGCGCATACGCTCGCGGCCGTCATGCCCCTCCCCGAAGGCTTGAGCGAGCTTCTCTTCGGGGGCATGTTGAACGGGCGGCGTTTCAGGATCGCGCGACGTGATGGCTTTGCGATTTCGACCGAAGCGGACTTCGTCATCACTGGGCGCGTCGGAATCAATCCGGAGCATACGCTGCCCGAAGGCCCATTCGGAGATCACCTCGGTTATTACAGCCTCACCCACAACTTCCCTGTTCTCGACGTGGCGTCCGTCTATCACCGCAAAGACGCCGTCTGGCCGTTCACCGTCGTGGGACGGCCACCGCAAGAAGACACGACCTTTGGCCAGCTCATCCACGAGATCACCGCACCCATGGTGCCCGTCGAGCTTCCAGGTGTGAAGGCCATACACGCCGTGGACGCCACGGGTGTCCATCCCCTTCTGCTCGCCATTGGGAGCGAGCGCTACGTTCCGTACGGCGAGCGCGTCCCTCAGGAGATTCTCACGAACGCCAACTCCATTCTTGGTTTTGGCCAAGCATCGCTCGCCAAATATTTGATGGTCGTCGCGAAAGAGGACGATCCGGAATTGGACGTGGATGACATCGAGCGGTTTCTGATTCACCTTTTGGAACGCGTCGATTTCCGGCGTGATCTGCATTTCCAGACGCGCACGACGATCGATACCCTCGACTATTCCGGGACGGACCTCAACGTGGGCTCCAAGCTCGTCATTGCCGCCGCAGGTGCGAAAAAGCGAAGCCTTGCGCGCAAGCTGCCCGAGCTTTCGTTGCCGGCCTCAGTTCGTGACGCGGCCTTGGTCCTGCCTGGCGTACTCGCGCTCGAGGTGGCTCCGTTCCCAGGCTACGACGCGATCGCACGCGAGATGACGAAGCTCGCCGCCCATCTTGCATACCAGCCGCTCGACGAGCTTCCGCTCATCGTGCTCGTCGACGACGCCGCCTTCACCGCGGCTAATTCGAGAAATTTCTTGTGGGTGACCTTTACACGATCGAACCCGTCGCACGATGTGCACGGCGTCGAGAGCTTCACCGCGCACAAACATTGGGGCTGTAAGAAGTCGTTGATCATCGACGCGCGATTGAAGCCGCATCACGCCCCGCCTTTGCTCGAGGACCCCAAGGTCACGAAACGCGTTGACGAGCTCGCGGCGCCGGGAAGAAGCTTGCACGGCGTCCTGTAATCCATACACTTATGCACGGAGGTCACCCATGAACGTTCGAATTCTGACCACCTTGTCGCTCCTCGCCATCGGGAGCGCCGCCTTTGCCGCGTCCGAGACGAACCGCCTTACCGTCGATCGCTATCTCAATTGGGAAGACGTGGCGCGTCCAGCACTTTCGCCCGACGGCGCCCAAATCCTCTACGAACGACGTTGGGTCGACGCTGTTTACGACCGCTGGGAATCGTCGCTTTGGATCATGGACGCCGACGGTTCGCGGAATCGCTTCCTTATCAAAGGCGCGTCCCCACGCTGGTCGCCCGACGGGACACGCATCGCCTTTCTGGCAGAAGACAAGCCCGAGGGCACGCAGATTTACGTGCGCTGGATGGATGCCGAAGGCGCGGTGAGCCAGGTGACCCGCGTGCGCGAGACACCATCCAACATTTCGTGGTCGCCCGACGGAAGCTCCCTCGCGTTCCAGATGGTCGTGCCCCCCGCGAAGGACGGCCGGTGGGACATCGACATGCCGTCGCCGCCCGAGGACGCCGAGTGGACGGGTCCTCCCAAGATAGTCGAGCGGCTCGATTACCGTCGCGACCGCATCGGCTACTTCCCTGCCGGGTTCCGGCACCTCTTTGTTGTCGACGCCGATGGCGGCACGCCACACGCCGTCACCAGCGGCAACTGGCATCACGACGACTATCGCTTCATGCCGGACGGACGATCGCTCGTCTTCCGCTCGCTGCGCGTCGAGGATGCCGAGCATCAGTGGCGCGAGTCCGAAATATACACGGCTGACATCGCGACGGGTGCAATCCAGCAACTGACGCGACGCGCCGGACCCGATCGCGACCCTGTGCCCTCACCGGACGGCAAGCACATCGCCTATCTCGGGTACGACATGTCGGACGACACATATACCGAGGAAGGCCTCTATGTCATGGCTTCGGATGGGTCCGGGCCTCACGTCATCGCGTCCGAGATGGGGCGGCGTCCGGGCAATCTCGAATGGGCAGAAGACGGAAGCGGTATCTATTTCACTGCCCAGGTTCAAGGGACGTCGAATTTGTATTTCGCGTCTCTCGACGGAACACCGCGAGAAATCACGAGCGGCAACCACATGATGAGCGTGACCGACATCGAGGCCGGCCGCGCTGTAGGAACGCTGAGCAGCTACACCGTGCCCAAGAACCTCATCACATTCGAGCTCGAGAGCCCCGCCGAGCTCACGACACTTCACGTGACGAATCGCGGCGCGCTCGCTGAAGTGAAGCTCGGAGAAGTCAAAGAGCTCTGGTATGACTCGGTCGACGGACTTCGGATCCAGGGATGGATTGTCAAACCGCCCGATTTCGATCCGAACAAGAAGTACCCGCTCATCCTTCGCATCCATGGCGGCCCGCACTCCATGTACCACGCGGGCTTCGATTTCAAGAATCAGAACCACGCGGCCAACGGCTACGTCGTGCTCTATACCAATCCCCGTGGAAGCTCCGGCTACGGCAGCCCGTTCGGCAATGCCATCGAGAACGCTTATCCCGACAAGGACTATGACGACCTGATGGCCGGCGTCGACGAGATCCTCAGCCGTGGCTACATCGACGAGCGCAACCTTTTCGTTTACGGCGGAAGCGGTGGCGGTGTCCTCACTTCCTGGATCGTCGGTCACACGAGCCGGTTCACCGCGGCGGTCGCCAAAGCGCCCGTGACAAATTGGCTCAGCTTTGTCGGAACGACGGACGGCTCATCGTGGTACCACAACTTCGACGCAATGCCGTGGGACGATCCGAGCGAGCACTTGAGACGCTCCCCACTGATGTATGTCGGCAACGTCACCACGCCGACCCTTCTTATCACGGGCGAGAAAGACCTGAGGACGCCCATGGAGCAGACCGAGCAATATTATCGGGCGCTCAAGATGCGCAAGATACCCACCGCCATGATCCGGCTCACCGACGGGTGGCACAGCCGAAGCCTCCCGCCGACCAACTTCATGAGGGTCCAGCTCTATCTGAGGAACTGGTTCGAACGCTTCAAGGTCACGGAGGCCGCTTCCACCGAGCAACCATAGCTTCAAGAGGAACATTCTGAACACGGGTACGCTACTCGGCGCATTGTTGCTATGCGCCACGTTCGCGCACGCTGGTCAACGTGTCGACGATGAAGCTCTCAAGAAGCTTCCTCAAGCCGAGAGAGTCGCGATTCTCAACTCGCAGAGATGGGAGATCACGGCGGCGCCGGTCGAAGGCGAGCTCGTCATCGACGGGCGCGTCTCGGACGAGGCGTGGAGCTGGGCGGAGCCGATCCAGAGTCTGTACCAACGCGAGACTTTTGAGGGTCTTCCCGCGACTGAGCCGACGCACGTGTGGGTTCTTTTCGACGAAACGAACCTCTACATCGGATTGCGCTGCTTCGACAGCGATCCCACCCGCCCATTGGCTCGAGGGATGTTCCGCGACGAGGGCATTGGCTCCGACGACGCCGTCGGCATCATGATCGACGCTTACAACGATCGCCGAAGCGGGGTCTTTCTCGCGACCAATGCCAACGGGATCGTTTTCGACATGGTACAAAATGGCGAGGATAGCCGTTCGCGGAATCTGAACTGGGACACGGTTTGGCACTCCCGTGGAAGCCAGACCGAGACGGGTTGGGAAGCCGAGATCGTCGTCCCGTTCAAATCTCTGCGGTTCGCCCCGCCCGAAGACGGCCGCGAGGTCCTGTTCGGCATCGGCTTCAAACGCAACCTTCCTCGAAAAAACGAAGAAACCTATTGGCCCTTCGTCGGGAACGACTCGACATGGTACAGACCCGCGGAGTTAGGGACGCTCCGCGGTCTGAAGAACATCCGTCCTGGACGCTCGCTGGAGCTCCGGCCCTACGTCCTCGGTGGCGTCGACCGGGCGGTCGAGCTCAACGAAACGTCGTCGCGGCAAGAGATCGGCGCCGACGCGAAATGGGGCGTGACGACCGGACTAACCGCCGATTTCACCGTTAACACAGACTTTGCCCAGGAGGAAGCCGACGTCCAACAAATCAACCTCACGCGTTTCTCGCTGTTCTTTCCCGAGAAGCGTCAGATTTTCCTCGAAAGCGAGCGGAGCTTCATCTTTGGCGTGAAACGCGAAGCGGACCTCATTTTTACGCGGCGTATCGGCCTGTCGTCGAGCGGCGGAATCATCCCGATCCTCGGTGGAGCCCGCCTCTCTGGGCGTCAGGGACGCTACAACCTAGGCATCATGAACATGCAGACCGACGATGTTCTCGCTGGAACGGTCGCCGCCGAGAACTTCACGGTGATGCGTTTCCGCCGCGATCTCTTCGAGCGCTCGAACGTGGGGGTCGTGTTCACGAACCGCCAAGGGGGTGGAACATATAATCGAGTTTACGGCGCCGACCTGAATTTGTTCCTCGGCCGAGCGTGGTCGTTCGAAAGCTACTTTGCCGTACTGGACAACGACGAGCCCGATACCGCCGGTACCGCACAGTCAGGCTTCGCCAAACTCGAATATCGGACAGACCGCTACGGTGCCCTTTATCGCTATCTCGGTATCGGCGAGAATTTCATCCCCGGGATCGGTTTCGTCCGACGACCGAACAGTCATCAGAACCGGGGCGTTCTACGCTTCAGCCCAAGACCCTCGATGGCGCTCCTACGGCAGCTCCACTTCACCGGCACGCTCGACTACATCCCAAACCAACAAGGGCTTCTCGAGACCAAATGGTTGACGGGCGAGCTCCAAACGGTGTTCGAGTCCGGTGACTCCATCACGCTTCGCTACGTGGACACCTACGAGTTTTTGGAGCAAGGTTTCCGTTTGCGCCCCGACATCACCATCAACCCGGAAAGCTACTCCTTCTCGACGATTACGGTCCAACTGAATACTTTCGGTCGACGCCACGCGCGCGCGCGCATCGGCTATACGACGGGAGGCTTCTGGGACGGCACGCGTGACACATTGGGACTAAATGCCAACTACCGCATCAACAAACATTTTGACATCTCCGGGAGCTACGATGTCAACTGGGTAGACCTGCCCTCCGGCAAGTTCACGACGCACCTCGTCTCGTCTCGGATACAACTGGCCCTACGCACCGACGTGATCCTCATGGCGCTTTTGCAGTACAACCACGAGACGCAGCAGCTCGCGAGTAATGTTCGCTTCAACTGGATCCCGAAACCGGGCTCGGATTTCTTCGTCGTCTATAACGAGCTCGACGAGTGGGGTCAGGTGTTCGGCGTAAAGAACCGCTCGTTGAACGTGAAGCTCAACTATCTCTTCGCCTTTTGACCTCGGTAGCTCTTCAGCAAGTCCACCATGTCTTGATAGCTGCCGGGTCGGTCTTCGTTCATGATCTCCGCAATGGTGATGGCGCTTATCTTCGGATCGCCTACGGAATCGCCTACGTCGCTCGGATCCGCACCGAGCTCGAGCAACATCGCAGCACTTTCCGTAAATCCGAACTTCACGAGTATTTCGACTACGCGCCCGCGCCGGTGCCTCCGCAGGGGCGATGGCGGATCGACGGTCTCGGTCTAGAGGACGGGATCTTGAAGAAAGTCTATCGAGATAACGCCGCCCGCCTTCTCGCGCTCTAAAGGAAAAGCGTCCGGACGCAGTCTAACCCGCCACGTCCAGGTAGTTACGTTCAATAGCCGTCTCCAGCGCCTGAGACGCAGTCACCAACTCCTCGTAGCGAACCCTTTGTTCTTTCAACCCCGCAATCCGCTCCGTTGATGGCAGGAGATCGGGGAACTCGTCGGCAACCTCAAACAAAACCTTCAAACAACTTGCCCGCGCTCTAGCAACTAAATTGATAACCGGTTTGACACCACCAATCTTCAATTCTCAAATGCCGGATTGACCGTCTCGCAGTTGATATCCCCGCAACGATTGTTCCAGCGCCAGCAATAAATGTTTATTATCCGAGCCCATCATAGCCTCCAAAAATAGTTATTTAGCCACAGGGTGAAATTCTTTCCAGCCTACAATCCCCTGGCCCGTCCTCTACCATTCTGACCCCCGGCTCATCAACAGTCTATAGCAGAGCCTATTTAACTCTAGCGCTCTGAGTTGAGCGTGTCGCGCTAGAATAAGCTTTTCATCATCCGCCATGAGGCGGCGGAGCACACTAACGGTTAGGCAGGAGGTTCGACTTTGCGTTCGATGACGATTTGGCTTCTGGGAGTTTTATTGATAGCCGCTTGCGGCGACAGCACAACGAGCATGTCGGCCTCCCCATCCGCGGGCGTCCCATTCACGATCACGGATCTTGTTGTTGGCAGCGGTGCGCAAGCCACGCCCGGAAGTCGACCCGTCGTCAATTATTCGGGCTGGCTCTACGACGCCAGTGCAACCGATAACAAAGGGCAGCAGTTCGACAGCGGCCAGGGTTTTACTTTCACGCTCGGCGTTGGGCAGGTCATCGCGGGATGGGATCAAGGCGTAAACGGCATGCGTGTCGGCGGCTTTCGGCGTCTCATCATTACCCCGGAACTGGGCTACGGCTCGACAGGGTCCGGCCCCATTCCACCAAACGCGACTCTCGTTTTCGATGTCGAGCTCGTCAGCTTGTCTTGAGGTTTCCCGAGCCTGCTTCTACGTTCAGAGCGCCGATGCGATCGGGAATCGGAAACAGATCGATTTTCTAAATGCCTACCTCAAGACGAAAATCTTGCTCAATCCAACTCCGACGGTTGGCCTTCCGGATAGAAACGGCTACCTGTCTAGGCTCGGGGAGACCTGACAGCCCGCGGGCAATATGTCATGAATGAAAGATTGTTGGATATCATCACGTGCCCCAATTGCGAAGACTCGCAACGACTGGACATCGCTGACGATCACCTGAGTTGTTCGGCCTGCGGCAGCAAGTACAAGACGATACAGGGCAAACCGGTTCTCTGCCCCATCCCTAGTGAGCAGGTCTCGGACAATCCTCCCAAATCCACGGGTACTGGGAGCTTCTGGCGCAAACAGAATTGGGAATTCGCCGAAAGGTTTTCACGTGATATCTCCGGGGAACAGGTTATGCTTGAGGTGGGTACGGGCAGCGGATACTACAAGCCTCTTTTCCCTGGGAGCTACATAGGTACGGATCTCCGGCTTACCAACAGCGTGGACTTCGCCTGCAACCTTGCAGAGCAGCAGGCTATCAGACCGTCAAGCCTCGACATGGTCTTGCTTTCTAACCTGTTGGAGCACGTATTCGAGTTCGAAACGCTGTTGCGCAACGTTGTGATCGGCTTGAAACCGAATGGCTTGCTGCTGATCATGGTGCCATGGGGCGGTCTGCACTATGTCCCCCGCGACTTTTTCCGCTATACACAGTGGGCGCTTGCCGCGATGGCCGGCAAATTCGGCCTCGAACTGGTCAGCCTGGAGGGCGTCTATCAGCCATTTACCGTTGTTTATAATGCGATCGCAAATCTGGAGAAATCCATACCCCGCGGTGGTGGCATCAGGAATTCTCTCGCGAGGGTTATCGCTCGCTTTACCCGACGAATCATTGTGGCTAAGGCGCTAGCCTATCTGATCAGAGACCCCCGACCTATGGGGGTCGTCGACGACTTGAACATGAACCCTGAACACAAGAGGGAAGTGAGTCAGTTTCCCCTCGGCTACCATGCTGCATACCGCAAGCTATAGGGTGCGAATGCTATGGCATCTGAACCGCAGGTAGTCGCCCTGATCCCGGCCCGCGGGGGGTCCAAGTCGACCCCCATGAAGAACATCGCCCTACTGGCCGGCAGGCCCCTCATCGCCCACGAAGTGCTTCTTCGGCACCAGAGCCCCGGCCGACACCCCGCCAGCACACCATTCTGATTTGGGTCCGTCAAGAGGGCACCACCTAAACCGCTGTAACGACGTAGGTTGCGCCGTATCAAGACAGCGTCACATCTACACACACCAAAGTGGTCGTTCTCGGAGGGGGAAGCTTCGAGCTCAAGTTTGACGACGGTTTGGAGTACTACGTAGCCGAGGTAGCCCTTGAAGGACGCCAACTCGGCGCAACAGGGACCATCACCGCAAAGCTAGGGAGCGCAAGCGCAACGTGCAATTTGGTTGTTGCTCGCGATGACGGCGGTCCGTCGCTGCATATCGAGGTGCGCGACAGGAAGGTAGCCCGACACGATCGCGACCGTGAGCAGCACGGTGAAGGAGATTATCCACGTGACAGGATCCCACGGCGACAGCTGAAAGAGCCGGTCCGGCTCGCGCACGGGTAAGTAACGCAGCAAGACCTGGTCCATCAAGGTGAAGATGGAGCTGTTGGCGCCGATACCCATCGCGAGCGTCAGGACGACGATAGCCTTGAACCCGGGGTTCGAGCGGAAAGAACCCAGCGCCTCACGAAAATCCTGCGCGATGGAGCTCGAGAGCTCACGGCTCGGTCGCGGCGTGTCATTGTTAGTGTTTTTGTTAATGTCAATGTACGCCAAGCGCGACCTTTTCAGAACCCCTCGAAGCGTCGGTTCAGCGTGCAACAGCGCAAAGCGATGCTCGCGTCAAAGCCAGCGACAACTCGTCATGGCGTTCGCTCGCCCACGGCTGTGCGAAGTCGGCCCCGGCGTCATAGATTGGACTTGGACACGTCCGAGAGGTGCTGTTTTGGCGTGGAAGCGGTCGACGATCTGAACCGCATCGGGCAAGTACGCGGCGGCGAGGTTCCAGATCCAGATGGCCCCATCGCCGAGAACGGCCCGGCGCGTCGCGCACGGGCGTGCTTTCTTTGTCCCGTTCCTCGGCGCTCCAGATCCTGACGAGCTTGATCTCTCGCGTCTTCGACGAGCCGTCGGGCTGCTTGCCCGGGCGATCTACCAACTTTTTTCCCGTTACTGGCGTAATGCTAGTACGGCCCGTGACGAGCATCCTCCTGGTCGGCGCACACGCAGCCGCCCTGATGCACTGCACTTAACGCCGGCCGGCGCTTTTCTCTGTGCCTCGTGGCCATTCCCTTCTTTGGTTCCGGCTCCGCCGCATTAGGTGCGTTGATTCTCGTTCTTACGCTCCGAATGCCGAGGCCCGCGCAAGGACACTTGTCTTGAACCGCCGGCGGAGCCGCTCTTCTTGTCTGCAGTGGGCTTCCGACCTTTGACGAACCAGGAGCAGCCGAACGCCCAAAGGGCGAGGGTCTCGAGCGCGAGAACAGGCTTTCACCGGGAGATGGCGACCAACCACCCGGGCTGGGGACGGTCATCCGGATACAGTCAGTTGACGCCCCCCCATACGCCCATGAGCAATATGCTCACGACGATCGCAACGCCGGACCAGTAGTAGACCCTGTTCCGCGATTGCTTAATCCCTACTCCCCTCTCTGGCTCCCTGAATCGGAGTATTTCGGGCCGGTCTTCCTCATTCGTCTTCCGGAAGACACAGAGGCAAAAAACAGCCAACATCGCAAACATTCCGAATGCGAACACGAAATGTACAACGTCTGTCTCGGTTTTGGTCGCGGGAAACAAGGCCACTCCGAAGGCGCAGAGACATGCCACATCACCTACCACGTCATCCATCGTTTCGTGTCCCCGGTAGGAGAACAAGAACCACCCGATCGTGAACAGGACCCCGACGAACACGTCGCCCATGCAGATGCCGTAGTAGTCGCTGATCGATTTCAGAGGTACGAGGCTTTGAGTCTGCCAAGAGACGCCGAGCCACAAGACAGGGGGTAACGCGACGCCGAGAACTCCGACGACCTTCCTAAGCGTGTAATAGGACGCGATCGACCGTTCTTCTCCCTCTTCTCCATAGAGTAAGACGCGAACCCACCGGGGGTCCCAAAATCTTAGAGTTCGCTCGTCTTTTGTCAACGCTTACCTCCCGTTCGCATCGGCTTCTTTTCTCTCACGTAACCGTGGACAGCGACTCCATGATCCGCGTGCTCATGTTCTGGTACGCAACAATTTCGCTGAGACTCAACACATTTTCCTCGGACAATCCCTCCCCTCGCAGAAGCTCGACGTCCCTCGAACTGCACGCGTTCGGGGATCGAGTCACTTTCACAGCGAAGTCCGCAATGGCTCTCTCCCGCGACGACAGGTCGGCCTTCGTGTAGTCCACCTTCACTTGCTCTGCCAAATCTTCGTTCCGGGCCGCTCGACCGAGGGCCTTCTGATGGCTAGCGGTTCAGTGAACGCAGCCGATAAACGCCGATGTGACGAGAGCCGCGATCTCTTTTTCCCGCAGCGTCAACCCCTTGGCCGAATTAACTGCCCGAGCGAGGTCATGGATCAGCTTGGCCACTTCCGGCGTGCGACTCGTGATTCGAACAAGAACCGAAACGTCGCCGTTCAGCCCTGGGTCTCGCGAACAAATTGCCGAGCTTCCTCACGGTCTGACTCCTCGTTCTCGGTCTCAATCCAGGGTATCCAGGCCATCATCCACCTTCGCAAAGTGTAACGGGCTCACGTCAGTGGCGACCGCCGTCGGCGTCGAGCATAACCCAGCACCCGTCAAAGTTTATGTTAGTGTCCCGCCATGATTCTTGTTCTCACGCTCCTTCTACAATGGAACTCGAGCTACGAGCTTCTCCTCGTCGAGGATGCACGCGGCGACGCCAAAGCACTCGTCGAGGCGCTCGAAACGGGTGATGCCGACGTCAAACGTCAGGCGATCCGCGCGCTCGGACGCTTCGAGCGTCCCGACCTTGCCGAGCACATCGTCCCGTTCCTCGACGCTCGTATGGCCGAAACACGGGGCGAAGCCGCGAACGCGCTCGCGCAAATGAAGGCAGATGCACTACCGCTCACAGACCGGCTCGAGAAAGAGCGGGTACTGGCTGTACGCGCCGCGCTTTACGAGGCGCTCGGACGCATCCCCAAAAGCACCCAAAAGCAACTCGTCGCCGGCCTCGGCGAAGACGAGCGCGCACGCGCCGGTGCCGTCAAAGGGCTCGAGCATCTCCTGCGAACCGTGGACCAACCCGCCACCCCGGCAACTGTCCTCGCTCTCCGCAAGGCGGTCGCGGATTCACGCTCGGCTGAAATTCGGGAGCTCGCCCTTCTCGCGCTTAAACGCGCGGGCGACCGGGACACGGAGACTTTGGAGATCGCGTGGCGCGACCCGAGCCCGCTCGTCCGGCGCTTGGCCGTACTCGGGCTCGAAGAATGGCGAGAGGATCCGTCTCATATCGTCCGCTATGCGGGGCTGAAGGCGGCCCCGACCTGTGCGCGCGCCGAGGCGGCCCTTGACGACCCAAGCGAGCACGTGGCCCTTTTGGCTATCGATCTACTCGGCGAGCACTGCAGCTCCATCCCCGCGAGCTTGCTGGAGCGTGATTGGCGCCGCGCGTCACGCACCCTCGTTTCGCTCGCGCGTGTACGACCCAACGAAGCCAAAGCGTACTTGCAGCGCTTCGCAAGCCACGATGTCTGGCAGGCGCGCGTCTACACGGCGCGGGCGGCCCGCATTCTCGAAGATGAGGCGACGCTAGAAACACTTCGCGCCGACAGCCACCCAAACGTTGTCGGCGCCGCGCTCGTCACGCCGGCGCACGCGCTCGTGGCGCTCGCAAGCGACCATTATGGGCTTCTCGTGAGAGCGCTCGCGCTTCTCGAAGGAACCGTCGCCCGCTCTGACATCCCGACCTTGCTCTCCGCGTTGAAGCGAGTCACCAACGAGGGCCGGGCGACGTCGCGCGACCTGAGGCGCTTGATGCTCGAGCGGCTAGGCGAGCTAGGCGTCGCGAACGAGCTCGAACCCCTTCTCTCGGACTTCGATCCGTTCATCGCCGAGCTCGCCGCGAGCATCATGAGCAAGAACGGCGAAACAGCTGCGCCGAAGACGACAGGTTTCGCACCCACACCTGCGCCTTCGGAGACTTTCTTCCAACAGCTCGCGGGGGCGAAAGCGCGCATCCGCATGAAGGAAGCAGGCAGCTTCGTGGTCGCGCTATTGCCCGAGGCCGCGCCGTTCACGGTGGCGCAATTCGTCAAGCTCGCCGAGGCCGGCTACTACGACGGTCTCACCTTCCATCGCATCGTGCCGAACTTCGTCCTTCAGGGCGGAAGCCCTGGCGCCAACGAGTTCGTGGGAACGGACGGCTACATTCGCGACGAGGTCGGCCGTTTGTCGCACGAGCGCGGGACGCTCGGCATCTCGACACGCGGGCGCGACACCGGAGACAGCCAGCTCTTTATCAACCTCGTCGACAACTATCGGCTCGATCACAACTATACGGTCTTCGCACGCGTCGTCGAAGGACTCGACAACGTCGACAAAGTACAAGAGGGCGACGTGATGATCTCGGTGACTATCGAGCGTTGAAGGCTAAGCCGCGGATTGCATCCAGCGTAAGCCTTTTTCCATCTCCGCCCGCATGCGCTCACGCTCGAAGTGGCACCGCCGACCGTGTCCGGGAAGGATCCACTCGAAATCATAGGCGCGCAGAAGCTCGGCAGAGCGCACGAGCTCACTCCAGTCGTACCAGGACACGCTGCGGAACGCATAGATATGGCCCCTCGTGGCGCTCCACGCGATGTGGTCTCCGGTGAAAAAGAATTTGTCCCGGTAGAGCAAACAAGACGAGCCTGACGTGTGGCCCGGCGTGGGTATGACGAGCGTATCCTCGTTGAGGAGCACCGGCTCGAAGCCGGAGATGGGCCGTTCTATGTCACGCGTGTCCCGGCCTATCTCGTCTTTGTGCAAGACGCTCACAGCCGAAGTGCTCGCGAAACTTGGCGTGGTCCGCCACGTCGTCTTTATGTGTCAAGGACATCGTGCGGACGCCACCGAGCGCTTCGATCCGGCGGACGAGCGGACGGTTGAAGCGCGGAGAATCCACGAGGATGTTCCCCGCTTCGCGGACGATAAGGTAGCTCGTGGCCCCGTAACTCGACTCGGAATGGTAGCCGCAGTGATAGACGCCCTCGGCGATGCGGTCCGGAAGCGCCGCACTGGGTTCGGTGACGTCGTGCTTCTGCTCGGCACCGATCGAGGCCGTGGGACAGGCCAGCAAAGCCATGAGTGCCCGCAACCGTTCCTCGCGGCTCTCGGGCTGGCGATGAACACTCGCCTGCCCATCGCGCTGCGTGAACGTTTCGGGCGCCATCCACCGGCAGGTATCACAGTCGATGCAGCCCGCATCGACGAAGAAATCTCCCGAGGCGTTATGTTCTAGCCGGCGCTCCAACTGGGCCATGCCCCAGTATAACTTGGCGTCAAACCATGCCGCGGATAAAGCGCAACAGAAAGAGAAGAATCAGCGGCGAAAAATCGAGCCCGCCCATGGGGGGCAGAAGCTTCCGAATCGGCGCAAGGAAAGGCTCCGTCAACATCCTCGAATAGTGCACGATTGGGTTTCCGGGCGGAAGCTGCATCCAACCCGTAATGACCGCGACGAGCACCACGAGAAAGTAGAGGTCGAGAAACTGCGCGAAGGGACTAACGCCGCCGGACACGCCCAGATGCTAACACATGCTCAGCGCGAGCTCAGCTCCATCTTTACGGGAAGCTCGAAAAGAGCCGCCTCGGCGTCGTTACGCACCAGAAGGTAGCGCCCGGCAAGCGTCGGGGGGTTCCATATCTTCCCATCCAGGGCCCGAAAGCGCGTAAGCTCCCGAAGCTCGTCGGGCGATGGCTCGACGAGCATGATCTCGCCGTGCTCACCTTGCACGATGATTAAGCCATCATCTTCGGCCTGCGCCCGCACGAGAAGAAGTTGCCCGTGCCCATATCGACCTCTCTTCCACTTCCGCCGCCCGTGCTCCGGGTCGATGCAAACCATGATGCCGTCGTCGATTCCGTAGACGAATCCGTCGTAATAGACGAAGTTGGCGAACTTGGATTTCAATCCCAGGCTCTCCCAAACAACTTCCGCCACGAATGACTCGTCCGATCGCTGTTCGACGTGGAAGAGCTTCGCGCCCACGCCGTATCCGGCCGATACCAAGAGCCGGTCTCCTGGAAGTAGAAGCGGCTGGGCAACGTTGGGTTGTCGCCGGGGCCATGCCTGCGTCCACAAAACGTGCCCCGTTCGAATGTCGTGCCCCGTCAAGCTCGCGCCGCCCCACGCAACGATCTGCTCGACGCCGGCGAGGGTCGCAACGAGGGGTGAAGCGTAGCCCGCGCCGTCGTCGCCGACACGCCAGACCTGCTCCCCGTTCTGCGCGTCGTAAGCGACCATCGTCGCGGACTTGCCTCCGGTGACGATCACGCGTCCGTCCAAAACGAGCGGAGAGTCGCTCTTTCCCCAAACCTGAATGCCGGAAGCGCTGTCTCGAATCACGTCTCGCTTCCAAAGCGTCTTTCCCGAATCGAGATCGATAGCCGTCAGCAATCCCGACCCGCCCATCGCGTAGACGCGCCCGCCGTGAATCGTCGGGGTCGCCCGAGGTCCTTCGCCCGCAAGCGCGTTTTGATAGTGGGCGACTTCGCGCGTCGCCCACTCTACCCTTCCGGTCGACAGCTCGTAGCGCACGACACGTTCTTCAGCGCTATGTTGTTCCTGCGTGACGGCCGCATTGCCCGAAACGGCGAACCCGGACCAACCGCGTCCGACGGGCCGTCGCCACAAGAGCTTTGGCGGCTCGGCCGTCCAATCTCGGGAAAGACGGACGCCTTCGATCTCGCCGTTACGGTCCGGTCCAAGGAATTGCGGGTAGTCGGCAACACCAGGAAGCAACGCCTTGTCGTCGGCGAGGTTCGCGGCGCTCGAGCGAAATCGTAGCTCGAATCGCGGGACGAGATCGCCAGTCACGCCGCGGTACTCGAAAAGCCCAAAAAAGGCGACTAGAAGAGAGAAAAGGCTTCCGACAAGTAGCACACGAGAGCGCCGCGGCAGCCGAGAAAAGAAGACGCCCCAGAGGAGCAGGAGCAAGGACGCCAGAAGGAGGACGACCGCGGTCATGATGACTTTGTCCTGTCGAATCCGCTCACTGGAATCCGTTGCCCCCATCCACGTCACTGCGACGAGCACGAAGGCGAGAATTCCGATCAGATAAACAGGCCACCAACGGGGACCTTCGGCACGCGGTTCCGGCATATAAGGATTAGCGTAGCCCATCGGGACGATCCGGTCCAGACGATTGCTACAATAGGCTCGATGGAGTCGCCCCCGGTTCAACACCCAAACGTATACCCCAAGCACTCGCGATGGCCGCTGGCCTTCACGGTGCTCGGACTCGGTGTCCTCGGTCTCGCCGGCTATTTTTTCCAGAGCATGCGCAGCCTGCCCGGAGACTTCATCGAGCAGGCACGCTCTCTCCTCGGCGACGCCCGCTCGGTGGCGGAGGGATTCAGGAAGGGCACCGTCACGACGCGCTTCATCAGCTACGCCGACGAGATGAGCGGCAGCAACTATCTGCAGTTCGCCACCCTCAAAGAAATCGAGATTTTCGAGCGCAAAGATTCGGCCACGGTTTTGTGGGGTCAGCTCGCCCTACCGGATATCGTCGTGCGCGCGGAAGCTCCAGTCGAGTACACGTATTATCTCGACCTCGACAAGCCGTGGGAGCTCGTGCTCGAGGGGCACGCCGTCATCGTGCGCGCGCCCGCGATCCGCTACAACACACCCGCGATAGACGTCTCCCATATCCGCTATGAAGTGGCCAAACGAAGTTTCTTACGTGACGAAGAAGAGGCGCTCGAGAATCTGCGACAAGGGCTTTCCCAGCTGTCGAAGCAGCGAGCTCGGGAGAATGTAACTCTCGTCCGGGAGCTTGGGCGCAAGCAAACCGCCGAGTTCATCCGCACCTGGCTCATGGCGTCCTACGACGACGCCGACGCTTACCGCATCGACGTGATCTTCGCGGATGAGGCAGGGTCCGAGCCCGCCTTCACCGAGCCTCCGCGCTGAGCGCGCCTCACTCTTGTAGCGGCTCGACTTTGACGTTCTTGTAGCGTGACAGCGTCACTTTACCCGCCGGAAGCCCGCGCGGCTTGCTCACGTCCTTGACCCGGGCCACATGCACAGCCACCTTCCCCGCGTTCTTGGCCTTGGAATAGCGGGCCGCGAGCGCAGCTGCATATCGGAGTGTTTCCCGTGGAAGTGCTTTGAGTCCGTCGGGGTTCCGGACCACAACGTGTGAGCCGGACTCGCCCGCGACGTGCATCCAAAAATCTTTCTGCGCCGCGATCTTGAAGGTCAAGACGTCGTTATCCGAAGCGGTTCTGCCCACAAGGATTTCCATCCCGTCGGGCGAGTCGAACCGCCGCGCCACATCATCTACGTTTTTCGCCATCGCCATCACAAGCGGTTGGGATCACAGTGGAAGAGGCGCCGAGGTTTCCCTCAGCGCCTCGTCGATTCAGAGGCAACCGTTAACGATCTTCCGTCGCTGGCGTGCCGGCGAGAATCACCGGAGGAAGATTCAACCCGGAAACGAGCTGGTTGAACGCCATCAAGTCACCTGCGACGACTTCGTCGAACTGGGCCTTCAGGCTCGCGAGATCGGGCCTCAAGTCGTCGAAGCGCTCATAGGCCCCCGCGGTCGGCGGGTAGTCCGCCATCACGACGTAGCTGTAGAGGGTCGTGAGCTGGTTGTCGATCATCGGTGGAAAGTTGATGGGATCCTGCCCCGACTTGCTCTTCACCTGCGTGATTTGTTCTTCGATCTCGGTGAGCTTTTCGTCAAGAGCTTCCGCGGCGTCTGCAATCTCCTCGTTCTCCTCGCCAGCTTTCTTCATACGGGCGACGATGTCTTGTGACTGCGCTTTTACGTCGCGAAGATCTCCGAGCGTTCCGAACAACGATTCGATCGCTGCAGCGACTTCCGTCGCCAACTTGTGCTGCTCTTCGAGCTCGGCCACGGTCGTGCTGACGTTGGGACTGAGGCGTACTTCGAGCGGGCGGGTCTCGGTCCATTCGGCTGCGCTCAGACGCACTTGAAACGTACCCGGCACGACTTGCATGCCGGGGGTTCCGCCCCAATGAACGACGCCTTTGGGGATCTCGGGGCCTTCCTCCCGGAGACTCCAATTGAAGCGATTGAGTCCTTTCTTCACCGGAAGACGCGTTTTCTTCCCACCGAACAAACGCGCGAAGAATCCTCCCTCGTTGCTCGGCTCCTCGTCGTCGGCTTTGCCTTTGAACGTCTGGATAACGTTGTCACTGCTATCGAGAACTTCGAGCGTGAGTTCTTCTTCGGGCACGTCCTTGAAGTAGTAGTCAATGGTAGCGCCACTCAGGGATCCGCCACGATAGGCCGTCCGCGGCGCATAGAGCCACATACCGGCCGATTCGACCTCCTCCGTTATTTGATGGAGCGGGGTCACATTGTCGAGCACCCAGAACGAGCGCCCTTGTGTCGAGACGACCAGGTCTTTCCGGTGAACCCGAAGATCGGTCACGGGTGTCACCGGTAAGTTGAGCTGGAAGCGCTGCCAATGCGCCCCGTCATCGACCGAGAGATACAAGCCAAACTCGGTCCCCGCATAGAGCAGGCCTTTCCGATCCGGATCCTCGCGTATCGCGCGCGTAAAGTGCGTGCTCGGGATCCCGTTGGTGCCATCGGTCAGCAGATCCCATTTCTTCCCGTAATCGTTCGTTCGAAAGATGTAGGGATTGAAATCGTCCTCTCGGTAACGATACACCGCGATGAATGCGCGTCCAGGCGCCTGCGTCGAGAGCTCGACAACGTTGACGGTGCCGCCTTCCGGCATCCCGCCCGGCGTGATCTCTTCCCAGCTGCCCCCGCGGTCACGCGAGATGTGCACGCGACCATCATCCGAGCCTGCCCAGAGCTCGCCCGACATGTGGGGCGACTCTGAGAGCGCGAAGACGGTGTTGTAGACTTCGACACCCGTGCTGTCATGAGTGATCGGGCCGCCCGCATAGTCTTGATGCTCGAGATTATTGGTGGTCAGGTCGGGGCTGATGACGCTCCAGCTCTGGCCATGATCGCGCGACATGTGGACGACCTGGGAGGCGTGATAGAGGATGTCGGGATCGTGCGGCGATAGCAGGATAGGCGCGTTCCACTGAAAACGGTAGGACAGGTCGCGCGCCGCCGCTCCCAGCTGCAGCTGTGGGTAAGCGAGAATCTCGCGGTACTCTCCCGTCTTGCGATTGACTCTCGAAATGCTGCCGCCGTAGCAGCCGGCATAAATAATATCGGGCTCGCGCGGGTCCACCGCAATGTGGCCGCTCTCGCACCCGCCGACGGAGTACCAATCGGGAACGATTTGGCGGAAGCCCGCGCCGCCGCGGCTCGGGACAGAGATTGTACTGTTGTCCTGCTGGGAGCCATAGATGCGGTAGGGCCACTGGTCGTCGACGAAGACGCGGTAGATCTCGGACGTTTCCTGATTCCGCTGCGTCGACCACGAGCCACCGCCGTCGAAGGATACGTTCGCGCCGCCGTCATTGGCGTTGATGATGTTCTTTGGGTTGTCAGGGTTGAGCCACAAGTCGTGGTTGTCACCGTGCGGGACACGGATGCGTTGCTCGAAGGTCTTGCCGCCATCGATCGATTTGTAAAAGGCGGTGTTCAACGCGTAGACCGTGTTCTCGTCCTTCGGGTCGGCGAAGATGTGGATGTAGTACCACGGACGCTGGCGGAGATTCGCGTCTCCGTTGATGCGCGTCCAGCTATCGCCCGCATCGTCCGAACGGTAGACGCCGCCCTTCTCACCTTCAGCCTCGAGAAGAACCCAAACGCGGTCTGAGTTCGCGGGCGACACGGCAACGCTCGTGCGGCCGACCATGCCTTCGGGAAGCCCACCCTTTAGATGGTCCCAGGTGTCGCCGCCGTCGGTCGTGCGATAGATACCGCCGGCCTCGCTTCCAGAGATCAACGACCACGGCTTGCGCTCGGCGGCCCAGGCACCCGCGTAGATAATGCGCGGGTTGTTGGCATCCATCGAGAGATCGACGACGCCCGTCCGGTCATCGATGAAGAGGACCTTTTCCCATGTCTCACCGCCATCGGTAGAGCGGAAGACGCCCCGCTCTTCATTGGGGCCGAACATATGGCCAAGCGCAGCGACATAGACATGATCGGGGTCGTCTGGATGGACGCGGATCTTGCCAATTTGTCCCGCGTCGCGAAGGCCGATGTGCTTCCACGTCTTTCCCGTATCCGTCGAGCGGTAAATGCCGTCACCGGCGGAGATATTGCCTCGGGGACAGGCGGAACCCGTCCCAACATAGACGACGTTCGGATCCGACGGAGCGACGGCAATAGCACCCACGGAGCCCACGCCGAGAAACCCATCCGTCACGTTGGTCCAGTTATTCCCGGCATCGGTCGTCTTGAACACGCCGCCGCCGGTGCCGCCAAAATAATAGACGAGCGGCTGTCCGGAAACTCCCGTCGCCGCGGTCGATCGTCCCCCGCGGGAGAAACCCACCGCTCGGAACTCCATCCCTTCGAAAAGGGCATGGTCCACTTGGACGTTCTCCGCGTTTTCTTCGTAGTCGTTATAGCTACCTTGCGCTACGGCGAGCGCCACGCTCGCGACGAGCGTGCAAAGTGTTAGAAAAACCAATCGTTTCATTTTGTACTCTCCATTTTGATCGAATCCCCTCGGCCAGCCGAAGTCTATTTCACGGCGAGAAGCGTAGCAACGACGTCACCGGAGCGCCGGAGCCGGTGACCACGATATAGAGGCGGTCATGCTCGTCGACCGCGATGTCCGTGCCGGGCTCGCCGCCAATGAGACCGACGAGTCGGGGCGTCGTGTTGCTGTGGCCGACGACGAGGATGCGACCTTCCGCAGCCCGGAGCTTGGTCGCGAGGGCCTCGAGATCTCCCAGATCGTAGAGCTCGAGCTCAAGCCCGAGCAGCTCCGCAAGCGGGCCCGCCGTATCTCGCGTCCGGTTGTAATCAGAGCTGTAAATCTTGTCGACCTTCATGTCTTTGAGAAGCCCCGCGAGCACCCCGGCGCGCGCGCGACCTGTCTCCGAAAGCTCTGCATCACGGCTGTCGTCAACTTTTTCCGCGTGGCGCACGAGCACGATGACGTTGTCGATCGCGGCGGCGGTGCACGTAAGCGCCAGCCAGGTGAGCAGAACCCATGCGAATCTCATCGGTTGACTCCTTGTCACGACGGGTTGAGAATGCCCTATGTTCGCCATCATTCTACCGCTTCTCCTCTCCGCCCAAGCGGGTCCGACATCATTATCAAGAACGGCACTGTCATAGACGGCTCCGGAGCCGTTGACACGGTGATGCAATGGGCCTACATTCGCGCGGCTCACCAAGCGGCGAACTCCGCTCGCACAATCGTCCACCAATAATTCCGGACCGAAAGGATTGGTAGATGAGGCGTTTTTGGATCTTTTCACTTTCTACATGGGCACATCGGGCGGCGGCGTTTGGAAGACGTCGAACCTGAGCCACTTTCAAATAGACAAATGGTGATCACGCAATGTCATCGACTGCCCGCGTTTTAGTCAGCCTCGTTTC
>Ga0310123_10000173_pt1 | contig 56558 bp, 3 predicted proteins | sample CB6_AW_1057_MG_FD_203505 | JGI IMG/M metagenome (GOLD analysis project Ga0310123, IMG submission 203505) | Marine microbial communities from Western Arctic Ocean, Canada - CB6_AW_1057 | ecosystem: Environmental > Aquatic > Marine > Oceanic | place: Canada: Western Arctic Ocean | collected... | reverse complement strand
CCAGCAAGGGCGTTTAGTGCTGTTTGAAGGTTGGCGCTGAGGGTCGACGGTGATGCATTGTAAGTGATTGCGTCGGTCGTTCGTTCGGCGTGGGTTCCGACGCGAAGCTGGAAGGTACCGTTTGTGGCGGTCCCAAGCGACAGGCTTTGGACTTCATTGACAAATGTCCCCGTGGTTTTCACCCCTGTAAGGAGTGAGGCACCCGCCAGGCTGTCGGCGATCTGAAGCTGGCTGAGATTGGTATGTGCCGGTTCGGTGAATTCAATCTCCCAGGGACCGACTCCATTGCCTGTGACACTGACCGTGATACCGAAAAGCTCGTTGAGTGCGTCCTCGAGACTGGCCTTCATGATGGTTGGGTCAAGACCGAATCGAATTGTCTCCGTGCGAAGGTTTGCGTTCGCGCCAATTTGCAGTTGGAAGTCGCCGCTGTGGTCTGCGGCAATGTCCAGCGTCTGGACCATGTTCGTGCCACGGTTTCCAACAAGGGTGAACGTGGCATTACCACTGTTGACCGCGCCGGCAGCGCCACTGTAGCTGAGGTGGGCTGGTCGAGCGACGTTCAGGTGAGGTCCATCCTCATCAACCAGGTCGACAGTGATTTGCGATTGTGCGCTTCCATCGTGGTAGATGTGCGTGACCTCACCGGCAGTCTTGTAGATGTCAGGTTCTGAGTTGTCTCCCCAGTGAATGATGAAATGGGACACTGTGTCATCACCCGGATCAAAGACGTCGCCAATCGTCAGCGCGTAGGGTTCCCCTTCGTTAGCGGAGGCAGAGCCACTCAATGCGACGCCAGGTCGTACGTTATTGACGTCAACCGTCAGTGTGCCAGCAGATAGATGTGTGCCGTCTTCGTTGACCAGGTCAACGTGAATAGTGCGATGGCCGTCATCTGTGTAACGGTGCGTTACCTCACCGTTGGTGGCATAGCTGTTTGAAGTATCGTCTCCCCAATGGACGATATATTGGGTTACCTGGTCGTCACCCGGGTCAATAACTGCTCCCAGGTTCAAGGTGTAAAGGCTGCCTTCGGAAGTGGTATCAGAGCCCGTAAGTGAAACGGTCGGCTGGACATCAGCTACCGGGAAGGCCAGTGTGGTTGAAGTGACAATTATGTAATCCGAGTTGCCCTGGGGCGAGGCGGTATCGGTGAGGCCAATTCGGTCAGTGATGGTAAGCACAACGGTGTAATCACCGTTGTCGGTAAGCGTAAAGTCGAAGGTGTTTTCGGTTCCTGTCGGCACGGTTTGGCCGTTGGTTGCGACGACATCCCATCGGAAGGCTCGTGAAGTGTCCAGCAGGTTGCCGGCGGCACCACGTGGAGGCAGTACAATTACAGGCTCTGCTGCGAACACCAACAGGTCACCTTCAGATGGTGCCAGATCCCTGGGGTTAACCGCGTTTGGCTCCAGGAGTCCGATGGCCGGAGGTGACGGGGTGATGAGCAGTTCGTGCGAGGCGACACTCTTCAGGCGGCGCGTTTCGCTGGTGCGTTGATTGGTGAATATGTCGGTCACTGTCAAGGTGGTTACGAACTCACCCGGTTGTTCGGCGATGAAGAAGAACGTCTCGTTCGAACCGGGCGCTACCACCTGCGCCGGAAGCAGGCTCCAACTCGCTGGACTCAGGCTTGGAGCAAAGTCCTCCGCTTCCTGAAGGTGGTTGGAGCTAAGGTAGACCTGCTGGCCCGTCGAGGTGGGATTGGAACTGAGCGGGCCCTTGTCGTAGGGTTGTGCCAGGGATTTGGCGGCTAGGTAGTCCAGGGAGGACCTCGTATTGTCGGTGTAAACCGCGATGAAGGCATGAATGTCGGGGTTGCCATGCATCTTCTGGAAACCCAGGTCAATGAAGGCCGTGTCGCTCAACTCCGGGTAGTCAGAGCGGTACAGTTTGGACTCGGACCCTGCCGAATCCCAGCCGGTGGTTTCGCCGGAGATGGCCGTATCGTTGTAGACCAAACAGTTCGCCCCACAGGTAACTTCGGTACTTTGGGCATGGAGGGTTTCCCAGGCGAATTCGCGCTGGACAAAGTGGAAGTTGTCGCGTGCGAGTTCGGGAGGTGGCAACCGGCTGGAGTCACTGGCGTCGTACATGATCAGATCGCCAACGGCACTGCCGAGTTCGGTTTGATGGGAGAGGCTGGCATCCGGATAGATTGTGACAGCGGCCGTGGAACTTGTGCTCTCGTTGTCCTTATCCGTAACTGTTGCGGTTACGGTGTAGATGCCCGAATAGTCCGGCACGAAACTGAAAGTGGGTTCGGAGGAACTGGGGATGGTCTGACCGTTATTGCTTTCTACCTCCCAGGAGTAGCTGAGGGTATCAAGCAGGCCAGGGTCGTCCGATCGTGTGGCATCAAAGAACAAGGTTTCACCGGGCAGGCGCGACTGTCTTGACCAGGCGGGTGCCGATTCTGGCGAGCCTTCACCCAATGCATTCCCGAGGGCAGCGGCCCGCGAGTGACTTGAGAGATCGCGCACAGCGGTTCCACTTCCATCGTCCAAGGTCCATAGTCCAAGGAGATCGGTCGAGGGGATGCCGCTATGCATGTCCTCAAGCACCTCGGAGGAAGTCAGAACCTGGTTGTAGATGTGCAGATCGTCGAGCGTTCCTTTCAAATTCTTTCCGACGGAAAGCCAGCGAGTATTGACTTCGAGTGGCTCGAGTGCCAGGTCCCGGAATCCCTGGGAGACACCATCGATATACAGTTCAGCACGTTGTTGGGTGGCGTCGCGCAGGAGCGCAACGTGATGGTAAAGACCGTCGGTGATCGACTGAATGTCCCAGAACGCGGTTTCATTGCCGGTGTGCCACTGCAACTCGAAGGAGTCGTGGGTTGGCAGGATGAGGACAGATTCATTGTCTGCACCACTGATCAGGGTGGGGGTACCGCTCAGTGGGGTGGAGTTGGTGGAGGTTGCGTTAAGGCCCGTGAGTTGGATGTTGCGGATGGTAGCATTGAGGGATTCGAAATGGTCGTCAGCTCGGTAGTTAGAGCTGAAGTGCAGGGGTAATTGCGTGAAGGTGGTGCTGGAAAAATTAAAGGTTCCGGGTAGTGTTTTTGAACCGCAAAGGGTGAGTGGCTCCTGGGTGGTGGGCCCTGCAAACACGCTGACCTCGTTGCCGTCGCGCTGGAATCGCAATTTGTTCCATGCACTCCAGTCCGTGATGCCACTGTCGCATGTTAATTCCTGGTTCTTCTGGAGGCGGAAATGAATCGTGCCGTCGTCCGACAGGTAGGCACTCGGGCCCGGGTACTGGGAGTGGTAGAAATCACTGCGGAGGAAAAGAGCTGCCTTAATGCTTTCGGCGGGGTGGGGAACCATTTCGATGTTACTGGAACCGGCTACCGCCTTGATTTCCAGCGAAAGGTCAAAGTTGCCCGTTCCCCATTCTCCCATTTCACCGGCAGAGATACTGGCGTAGGCTCCGCCGGAGAGAGTGAGCTCTTGGCCGGAAATGCCGGCCCCGTGCAGGAGCTGTAGCTTCGACAACGCGCTGATGTCCTGGCTGGCAGAGATTATTTGCAGGTCGCGGATGTCTGCGTTCAGGTTCTCTAGGCTTGGGTTCTCATGGTGTGCGCCCAAACGTAGTGGTGCATTCACGAAGCGGGCGGAGGAGGGAGTTTCCTGTAGCGTGTGACTGGCTTTTTCTTCGCCATTGACGAACAGGGTCAGGGTATTGGAGGTCTCATGGTACTTAAACCGCAAAGTTACCCAGTCGGCCCAGGAACTGACCGTGCCGGCAGGAACCAGTAACGCGTCATCGGCCCGAAGTCGAAATTCAATCTGTCCATCGTTCCACAGAAATGCGGTTGGTCCCGTATAGGGCGTGTTGATTTCAGAACTGCGGATGAAAAGTGCCGCGTAGTCGCCATCGACCGCGATGTCAGTACCACTGTTGGCTTTGATGCTCAGGGATACCTCAAAATCGCCAGTTCCAAAATCGTCCATATTCCTGGCGGAAATATCAGCATACTGGTTGTTGGTCAGGGTAAGCACGTTGTCCGACACGCTGGCGCCAGCCTGTAACTGGAGGGATAGCCGTGAAAGCAGGTCGGGTTGGTTTAACGTGATTTTGCCAGCGCCGCCGCTTCCACCTCGCTGCGTCTGGGGAGTACTGCTGAAGTAGCTTCCTGTTGAATTGATGTAACCAGCGGAACCTGCCCCGCCGTTGGCCTGGATATTGGACTGGGAGATTCCACTGTCGGCTGTCAATTTGATTGTTCCGCCGGCGCCGCCACCTGCCCCACCTTTGTAATTACCCGGAGAACTGCTGAAGGGTGTGGCTTCGGCACCGTCGGCTATGATGTTGCCGCTCACCACGATCGAAGCTGCCGTAATATGGACAATACCGCCCCCGTTGCCTGCAGGTCCGCTGTAGCCTGGTGTGTCATGGAGCCCGCCGGATCCACCGCCACCACCGAGCAGGAGTTTTTGCGAGTTTTCAGATTCAGCGGCACCAACCGCGGTTCCGCCGCGGCCTTCACCCGGCGCGGAGCTGCCCAGCGAGCAGCTATAGGCGGACTGTCCATCGTCACCGGCGGTCGCATTGCCGCCACCGCCGCCGCCGCCAGCGTTTCCAAAGCCGGGGCAACCGGCGATCCCACCCCCGCCACCGGACGTGTCGCTGAAACTATCCTGGGAAGCATATCCGCCTGTCTGTCCTTCCCCACGATATCCGTTGCCATCCGCCATGGTGTTACTGGTCGCAGGAACTTCGTTTTCGGCAGGTGTTTCGGGCACCAGGGCGTACAGGCGGAAGGAGTCAATCGAACCAAGTCCGCCGTAGTAATTGACGGGGGTGCTGCTCGTGTTTTGGTGAGAATGATACGAGCCGGAGTAGCCAGAATTGCTGTACACCGTAATCTTCGTGTTGGGCCACAACGTGATTTTCGCGATGTCGTCTTCGAGGTCGCTGGGCAGATTTGGAACGCTGTAGGTGTAGACGGCGTTTTGTGCATATCCGCCCCACCACGTCCCAGGATCGTCATCGTAAAGTTTCACTTTGGCACCCAGCCCGTTTTCGACAGCTAGCAGTTCGCCGGTGGGGGCATCGGGTTGTGCGCTGCCGGAGGTGTAGCGTTGGGGTGCGCCTCTAAATCCAAGGCTTGAAACATCAATGGTTCCACCACTTTCAACGGTCACCGTTCCCAAAGCGCTCAGGGCCAGGATCCCGCCCTTACTGCCATCCCATGCAGCGGCGGCCAGAGAACTGCCGGACTTGACGGTGACATCTGTGTATTGAGGTACACGGACCACCTGGGCCTTGGAAGACGCCGACTGGTAATAGGAGTGAGCCAGCCCACCGGTAACCGTAATGTTATTGTCGATGATTGATTCAACAGTCTTGAATTCGTAGTTTCCAGCCAGTAGCAGGTGTTGCATCTGGATCACCATGATCCGATCACCCAGGGAGAAAGCCGATGCATCGGTAAGGGGAATAATAGTCGTGCCGGCTGCGAGGTTACCGGTTGGAACTGCGTAAGCATTGACCACCTTGTTTGGTTCGGAGACGACCAGCGGTTCTTCCCGGCCCGCTGCAGTTGTAGTCCCCGAGATCTCCAGGTTGCGGATCTGGGCGTTGAGGTTCTCGGAACCGGCCTTGTCGGAATCCCAGTGGGCACCAAAACGCATGGAAGTGTTCGTGAAGGTGTAAGCATCGGCCAGGTAGTTGTCCCACTTGGTAAGGGCACGGCTTCCCTTTTCTTCACCATTGACAAAGACTTTGAGCGTCTTGTCACTGGCGTTCAGGACGAAACGCAGGTTAACCCAGTCCGCCCACGACTGGATGGCATTGGAAACCACAAGTTTGTCATCACTGCGGAGCCGGAATTCGATTTGTCCATTGTTCGACAGCAGGACGGTGGGTCCGGCGCACTTGCTGTCACTGCTGCAGGAAGTGGTGGAACGCTGGATTAGCGATCCGTAGTCAAGGGTGCTGTCGCCGGCAATTGTGTTGCTTCCATCGGCGGACTTGATTTGGAGGGACAACTCGAAATCTTGCATTCCCCAGCCACCCAAAACAGTGGCGGGCATGTCTGCGTATTCGCCATCGGTGAGGGTAAGCACGCCACCGGATACACTCGCGCCACCGTGGAACTGAAGTTGTGACATCCGGTCGATACCGGTTTTGCTCGTTTGGATCCAGAAAGTCGTGGTGAGATCGCTGGCCCCATCAAGGACGGTAGCGGGAAGGGTGATGAGGTCGTCGTAGCCGTCCAGGGTCAGGCCGCGCTGGGTCGAATCGAGTGGCGCATTCTGTTCTGAGAACGTTGGCCACCTGGCCTGATCGCCACCGCCCAGGGTGGCCTGGTGCGTGCCGGTACTATCACTAGTCGTGGTGCCAGTTCCCACGTCAAAGGTCCAGGCTGCGGACAGATTGGCCGAGTTGCCCGGAACCTGCGTCCACATCGCGGCCGCAATTTGTTCTGCCGAAAGCAGACCGTTCCACACACGGAATTCATCGAGCTGGCCCTCAAAGTCGGTTCCGAGGGTCACAGTTGAGTTTGGAGCTGTCGAGGAGATTGTCGAATCATTAAACGCAGATTCACCGTTTTTAAACAGCGTGACACCTTTCGCCACGTCAAAGGCCACTGCAAGGTGTTGCCACTCGTTGAAATCAACGGGAACATCCGTGACGGTGTTGCCCGTGCCGTTTCCAATCACCCAGTGCGTGGCATTGTGCGACAGGGTCCAATCGGTAGCCGATGGCCCGCCGGTGTGGAAGATATGTTCTGTCGCTGCGGCACCGTCGGTGGGTAGTACCCACGCTTCAACCGTGAAGTTATCACCAAGCGTGACGGTCGTGGTGACGATGTCGTCGGTTCCATCCAGCTTGATCGAACGATAGCCGAAGGGATCGTTGGTGCGGTTGCGACTGTCGGTCAGCAAGCTTACCACGGTGGGGGCGACATTATTGACGAGCATCGGCAGTTCCGCAAAAGCGGTACCGTCCTGGTCGTCGGCAACCCGTATATGGAGTGTAAAGGCGGCGTTATCCACGGCCAGGTACCTGGCCGGGAACCCTGCAAGATCGACGGTTTCCCAGGTGGGCTGCGCGTCCGGCTGGCTGCGGCCCAGCACCGCGTCTCTGGCGGGTGGGCTGCGGTCGCGTGCGACCTGGCCGAAGCCGTCGTTGAAGGGCCAGTATCCAAGCAGGTTCTGTTGGCTGGTCGTGATCGCACCGCCAGCCATATCGGCCAGAATCTCGTCGGCGGTCAACACCCGGTCGAAGATCCGGAGTTCGTCCAGGGTGCCGCTCAGGGCCTGGCTTGCCTGGAAGCTGCCGCCCACCGCGTCCTGCTCCTGGCCGAGGAGAAGCCCACCCGCAGCGATGTCGAGTGCCGCCAGGGCGACGCTTGATTTCTGGCCCTGGGAAACGCCATCGATAAACAATTCGGCCCGCTGATTTCCCTGGTCGCGTACCACGGCGTAGTGATGGAACGTGTCATCGTCGAGCGGTGCAAGATTTTCCCAAAGTAGCCGTGCTTGATTGTGTGATTCAAAGGCAAACGTGGTACCGTCTTTCAGGTAAATCAGGTGTTCGTTGTCGGCCTGGGCGTTAGCGCCACTGAAAATCGTTTGGAACTGGTTGTCAGATGTTTTCAGGAAGAAGGTGGTGGTGACGTCGGTGGCGCCGTCAAGGACGGAGTTGTGCAGCTCGATCACGTCGTCGTTACCGTCAAAGCGGATTGCCGATTGCGTAAGATCGGCCAGGTTGCCGTCGTGGTCTTCAACAAAGATGTGGGGAGTGATCACCGCACGGTCGGTGACGCCCGGTTCGGTAATTTCGATCTGGTCGAAAATCACATCATCGAGCAGTAGGTCAAAAATAACACCCGTTTCTGTGACTTGCCGTGGTCCCATCGAAAGTGTTTGGCCTTCATGGATGCCAGCTCCCTGGTTAGCCAGGGTTAAATCAGGAAGGGCACTGAAGGTTGGAGCCACGTTGCGCACGAGAATGGGGAACCTGTTAGCCCACTGCTCTGCGCTGGACTGCCGCGTTTGCACCCAGAAAATTCCCTCGTCCTCTGCCAGGAAGGTAACAGGGCCGGAAGTACCCTCGGCGACCGTCGTGTCTGTCACGCTGTGGACTCTCCAGGGAGTGACCATGGCAAGCGGAAGCGTGACCTGGGATCCTTCGGGGTGTGCGAGGTCGGTGCCAGTCGTGTCGGTGGCAATCTCATCAGCGGTCAGTGCTCGGTTAAAGATCTGCAGTTCGTCAAGCGTGCCGCTCAGAGACTGACTTGGGTTGAAGCCGCCGCCCACGGAGTCCTGCTCCTGTCCGAGGACGAGCCCGCCGTCAGCGATGTTGAGTGGCGCCAGGCTGAATGTTTTCTGACCCTGGGAAATGCCATCGATAAATAATTCGGCCCGCTGATGACCCTGGTCGCGCACGATGGCGTAGTGATGGAATTTGCTATCGTTGAGCGGTGCCAGGTTATCCCATGTTTCGTAGTGGCCGTGATTTTCATAGCCGAACGTCGTGGAGTCGTTCAGGTAAATAATTAGTTCATTATCGTTGCCGGAATTGGCACCACTTAGCACTGTTTGCATTCTGTCTTGCGATGTTTTGAGGTAGAAGGTGACCGTCAGGTCGGTAGCTCCATCGAGGAGGGAGTTTGAAAGGTGCACAACGTCGTCACTGCCGTCAAAGGTGAGTGCCGATCCGGTTGGCAGAGTTAAGACCTCCAGGTAGGGCATTGCCTGCAGGATCTCAACCGCTGAACTGTCGGTTGGATTCAGGCCTGTCCCGGCAAGTTTTAGCGTTTCGAGCCTAGTGAGCTGGCTAAGCGAGCTGATATCGTCAATTTGATCGTTGCCCGTGAGGTCCAGGTGCCGCAAATCGCCCAGGCCAAACGTCTCGCTGGCCAGCCGGTTGGAAGCCGATACCGTGGGTTTGAGTTGAGCATAATCGCCTGGTGCCAGTTTTGCGGGTATCAGTTCAGCAAGGTCGCTTGCATCCAGCGCGTTGCCGGCAAGGCTGAGCTCGCGCAGGTTGACGAGGTAGCGCATACCAGAGAGATCGGTAATTGGTTGTGAGAGCACGGCAGCCGAGGCGTTCAGTTCCCGGATGCTTCCCAGTTGGGAGAGGCGGTAGGTGGCGCCGCTAAGAGCGCCAGCGGTCGTTGGGCGACCAACCGCCCGGGAAATCGCCTCGCGCAGTCCCAGCTCAATATCGAGGTTCAGTTGTGGGTCAAGTACTGGTGCATGGCCTGCAGAGGTGAGCTCTTCGGCGACCGGACCTGCGACAACCGTGTCTTCGATCCGCTGGTCGCGGATTTCGATCGCTTCGCCATAGAACTTGTCGGCTCCGCTATCGCCAAACAGGCGGTCGTGGTCCTGGTTGCCGGTAAGGACATCGTCGCCGTCGCCACCGTGGATGACGTCGCGGTCGGGAAGCCGATCGGTTTCGTGTGTCTGGCCTCGCCGTGGGGCGTCGAATTCGATAGTGACTGATTCGGGGGCTATGCTGGAAGAGTCGGTGAGGTGCAGGTAATATTGGCCGGCCGGCAGGGTACGAAGGTCAATGGCGCCAACTGCCGTCTGCAGGCGCTCGCCCTGCTGGTTGTACAGGTCCACCAGGCCAGAGGAGACACGGATGTGGTTACCACCCTGGCCGTCACCAAGCGTTGAGAACTGCCACCACGCATCGTGTGGGCTCTCGATAATCTCGGGCCGCCCGGTGCCGCGGTCCACGATAAATGATCCGCTACCCGGGATCGAAGCATTTTCGATGACCTCGAACACAGCCGGTGGTGGCGTGATGGGGTAGCCGCCTGTCGGCAGGTTCAGGCCTGCTGAGGTCACAATCGGCAGGTCGGCAAGTTCGTCATCATTGATGTCGACCGCCGGCTGGGCCGCGAAGGAAATCTGGGTTCCTGCTTCGGAGGTGATGGTCCGGTCGGCGCTGGCAAGCGTTACCGGGCTGGTCATGTCTTGAATCTGGTTGTAATCGAAGAGGTAGGTTGTTCCGCTGGTCTGATCGCCAACGGCCAGCTGCGTGGTGCCGTCGTTGTACCAGTCGCCGGCGGTGGCAGTAAGGTTTTGCCCCGTAATCGTGATGTCTGGCGAGGACATAATATCGCCGATCACAGGTCCGCCGAGATAAATTTTGAGCGATTCTTCCCCGGCCAGGGCCACATCGTCGTAGCCGTCCCTGTTAAGGTCACCCAGTTCGTAGACTTGCAGATCAGCGGCACTACCACTGTCGAGAGTTACCTGCAGTTTTTCCGATGACTCTACAGCGGAGAGTAGCGGTGTACCATTGTTGGGGGACGCGACATTTGTGGAGGAACCGTCAGCCGTCAGGGTGCCCTTCGTATTCAGGAACGGCCGCGTCTCGATTCTCTCCTTGGTAACAGTCAGTGTCAGGCCGTCATGGTATACGGGCGTGTTAACTGTCCGGATCTGAATTAGTCCATTGTTTTCACTTGCCTCGGCAAATTGAGTGTTCAGTTGCAACACCGAGTGATCCATAGTCGTATCGTTGTCACCCAAATTGGCATCTTCAATCACCATGAAGAGAGTCCATATGCCATCCGGGTTGGCGATTTTGTGAGTAAAGGATTGGGTGTATTGGGACAAATCACTTGGAAGGGCGTTGCCGCGGGTATAAACGACGTGGCGGCCATCAGGGGCCTGGAGGACCATCCCGTAAAGGTGGTCGGGACATCCAAAAATCCACGCATCTTCACATTGTTCAAAGAACCCGTATGTGGTAACGGTGCCGCCCAAACTGTCGCCTACAACACCGTTTACCTCAAATTCGTAGATGAAGATCGCGTCGTTTTGGAATAAGCCGCTCGTTCCACCGACCTGCTGATACGTATTGTCGAAGAAATACTGGGGAAGGCGGTTTGAGCTTTTTGCGAGGTCACCGTTGATGGCGGCTACGGCTGTTTGCACAACGTCGGCTGAGGTGACACTCTGATTCTCGCTCCCATCGCTGATGGGATTGACTTTGACCTCGATAATCTCGCTGTAGAAATTTCCGCCAGTTACGGTGAAAGAGTCGGTGCCATGCCAGCCGGCCGTGGGGATGTAAGTCCAGTCATTGCCGGAAAGCTGTGCAGTTCCGTTGGCTGGCTGTTCGTAAATACTAGGAGTGATCGCATGGTATGCAAACAGCTCGAAGGAGCTTATGTCGTCAAGCCAATTATTGCCTGAATCGCTTTTGGTTGTAGTGCTAGTGTTTTCGTAGGAAGCGAGCCTGCCGGAGTAGGATGTGTCCCTGTAGATAATGATCTTCGTTTCCGCATACAGCTTGACGGTATGGACATCGTTGTCCAGGTCGTTGGGCAGACTTGATTGGCTGCTGTAGTAATGAATATTTTGAGCGTATCCTTCCAAGACGTTTCCCGGGTCGTCGTCATAGAGGTATACATGAGCGCCGGCCCCATTTTTGACCCATTCTTTCCCGGGAGAGAGGACGCCTGAAAGCTGCTCACCCTCATTTCCCACAGCATCGTATTGCTGTCCGTCACCGTCATTGTCTTGGTTCAAATCTGCCGTCACGGTACGGGCCTGGTTTCTTCGTACCTCTTTGGGTACGTCAAGAATGGCAAAGTCAGAATTGGTGTGGGTTTCCGTGTAAGAGATGTCAAGTTCCCATTCGAGTCCTGCCACCGCTGTGGCCGGCTCCAGGCCGAGGACCTCCGCAGTGGTGTCAGGTGTTTTCACTAACATCTCCGGTATAGTGACAGGCATTCCGGCCACAATGCTGGTTGAACTTGGTCGGTAGTAGTAGTTAGCACCTGCAGTGGCGGTCAGATCACTGGTAATGCCGAGGGCAGATTGAGCCACGTCCTCAGTGATCGACATCTCTACCGGATCGACGCGAGACTGTGCCGTCCGGAAGATCAATTCGCCGGCGTCTGTGTCAGCTATGGCCGTTACAGTGCCATCAAGTAGGGTGCCCGGCAGCTGTTGATTGATTTTGTCGGCGAGCGTGGTGAGGGTGTCGCCGGTTTCCTGCTCGATATCAAACGATACCTCGACCGGGGCTGCGGGGGGCTGCGTAACGGTGATCGTGAGCGTAGAGGTGATTCCTGGCAGCAGTGTTGGCGTTACGGTCAGTTCAGACGGGCTTACCGCCTGGATCGATATACTGGCAGCGTCATTGTCGAATAGGATATCATCCTGGCCATCGCCATCGAGGTCCCCGGCGACCTGGATATCGATGTGGGTCAGCGCCTCGGTGGACTGGAGCTGTGCAACCTGGTCGCGAATGGTCAGCTTGCGTATCTCGGCTTCCCCAGTCTGGGCAATCGACGCACCTGAGTAGATGTACCCAAGGTTGTACAGACCGCTGACCCCGGACGGAGGACCCGTCTTGGACGCCACAATCAGCAGGTCGTCAAACGCGTCGCCGTCAAACGAGAACATCTGCACCGACACGTCGCCCTCGAGGGTAATGCCCTCAAGGGTGATGGTGCGGCTGTTGGCGCTGGTGAGCACGTTTTTGACAAAATCTTCATCCCAGGCGCGCGGCCAGAGTACCGGGTTGGTGGAATGTTCGGTCGCGACCGGTTTGCCAAGGACGACCCTCACCTCGGTACCGATACCCTCCTCGCGCAGGAAGGCAAGGTCGGCCAGACCATCACCATTGACGTCGCCATAGCGATCAGCCGGGCGGCCGAGTGCCGCATGATCGATGATCAGCTCTGCCGTTTCGGCGATGGTCAGACCAGAGCCCAGTGGCAATGGCCCGAAGAGCACGTAGCTCTCATTCTCGCCGCTGAACATAAAGTCGTCACGGGCATCACCGTTGAAGTCGCCGATGCGGTGAAATTTAGCTGCATGGCTCAGCTGGTCTGGATGGTGCGGCGTCGTCAGGGCAAACGCATCATCGAGTGTCCAGCTGGCAGGATTGCCCTCGGTGTGGCTTGCCGGGTTCGCAAGTTCAATCCCCGGCAGTGGTGGTGTGGTGGTAATCAGCAGTGGCTGTGCCAGTGACAGCGGGAATATCTCGGTCGTGTCGGTTTGGGTGCCGGCCGGTGCCGGGTAGTCTGCGGTGAAGGTCTCCGGGACCGTCGGTGCCTCGCCAGTCGGGCTGGTGCCAAACAGGTAATCGTTGTCAGAACTTCCAAACAGGTCATCATTGCCACCGCCACCGATCACGACGTCCTGGCCGGCGCCACCGTCGATGGTGTCATTCTGGGGTCCGCCGTGGAGGAAGTCGTTGCCGTCACCGCCACGAATGTCCAGCAGCGCCTCGCCAGCACCCTGCTCGAGCCCCCAACTTTCAAAGGTTGCCGCGTCGATGCCGGTGTCAATCGTCGGGATACCACCCTGGATTTTGATAGGCAGGAACTTGAAGCCGCTATCAGCACGGACGACATCGTCACCGGCCTGGGTCGCAATGACCGTGCGCTCGACGTCGTGGGTTTGATAGAACATGTAGTGCTGCTGGTAGACGGTGTAGTCGTTAGTGCCGTCGCCATCGCTGTCGACCTCCCTGGTGAGGAACCGCTGTTGGTCAATATCCCAGAGGAGGTTTGTGAATTCGTAACGGTGCAGCAGCGCGTCGTAACGAATCGCGACGAAATCGGGTACGTCACGTCCCAGGCGATCGTGGTTGCCGCCCAGGAACAGGACCTGGTCGTCACCTTCACCGCCGTCAAGCTGGTCGCTGAAGGTGGGAATGTATGTTTCGGTGGCCGGTTGGAACACGGTTCCCGGCTGGTTTCCAAGCAGCGGCAACTGGTCGGTTAAGATTTGCAGCGAGTCGTCCCCGGGGCCTCCAAAAATAAGGTCCGACGCGTTACGATCCAGTCCACCGGTGAGTACATCGGCGCCGGGCCCGCCAAAGATCCAATCTTCGCCAACTCCACCTTGAAGAATATCATTGCCCTCGTTGCCGAGAATCACATCGCGACGTACGACGTCGACCCGTCGTGCCAGGCTCTGCTGCGTGCCGAGCGTTTTGGGCTGGTTGTCAAAATCAAACTGCAGATCATAAATGGTGGGTGTCTTGCTGAGCGGCGTGACCCTGAGCAGGTAGGGGTGACTGGCCTGCAGGTGAGGATGGGTCAGGTCGCTCAGGGGAAGGGCTGCCTGGGTAACCGTCGTAATTGGCGTCCCACCCAGGTCCATCGACGTGGCATCGGGTGTTGAGGTTGTCAGTTCGTAACGTGCTCCACTGGCAGCAGTAACTTTTACCTTGTAACTGCCAGGCAGGAGACCTTCCAGGTCGAAAATGGTGGAGGTGTTATGGGCGGCATTCTCGAGTGCCTGACGGTCCGCAACCAGTTCATCTTGACTGTTGTAAACACTGAATCCAAGACCAGCCTGAGGGCTAAGCTTTTTCAGTTGAATGGAAGTATTGGCCGGAATCGGGTCGGTTCCGTTGACCGTAAACTGGTACCAGTCCGCGTCGTTTGCGGTGTGAATGGTGAGACCGGTGACGGTCGAGAAATCGACGAGGTTGCCAAGATCATATGCTTGGTCGGCTGTGTTGTTGGGCGAATTTTCATCCACGGCGTCAATCGCAACCGCCAAAGTTGTGCCGTCAATTTCGTAGACGGCCAGTTCGAGGTTATCAATCGGCGAGGCGCCTTTGGCAACCAGTTTCGAATTCCGCCCGTAGTTCGTTGGCAGGGTGAAGGCAAACCAGTCAATGTCATCGGGATTGTCAATTGTCAGGCCGGTAAAGGTTGTACTATCGCTGGTCGCCGTGTTCGGAGCGATCAGTTCGTAGGCCTGGCCTGGCACGTCGTTGCGGCCGCGCTTGCCCTCATTGGGTTTGCCCTGGTTGGGGATGGCCGTCTCGGCCTGGTCGATGAGGATTGAGTTTCCGCTGCGGATGATTACGGTGTCGTCTCCAACGCCGGCATCGACCCAAACAGTTTTTTGTACCGTCGGGCCAACAAGTACTTTATCATTGCCTGCCAGTGCATCGATGAGGATGACCAGGAAGTCGCCTTCGGGTGGCAGCAGGTTGTTGACCAGTTTGGTTGTTGCCTTTTCGGCCTCGGCCAGGGCGTCGCTTCGTTTCTTGGGATCGGTTTCAGTCAGCAGCCGATCAAGGTTTTCGATTTCATCGGTGGGATCCCAGATCGGATTGCCTTCGCTGTCGGTGGCCGTGAAATCGAGTCGAACCTGGGCAGCAAAGCTGAAGTTTCCATGGTTATCTGTCAGGCGGGTGATCAAATGGTGATCTGCCAGCAGGCCCGGTTCGGTAACAAAGTCAACGTGAATCTCGTCGGCCGCGTTGGTGCCGCCCACATACCACACCTGGTCCGACTCGCGGGCATACTTTTTCCATTGGTCACCAGCCTGGCCGCCGTCGAGCGAGTCGAACGTGCTGCCGTTAGCGCGATACATCGTGTCCCGGCCACCGTTGCCATACATGAAGTCGAGCGTGGTACCGCCGTAGAGCTGGTCATCACGTACACTGCCGAGGATTCGGTTAAGACCGGTTGCTTCGAGACTGGCGGTGGCCCGATCAAAGACTGTGTTGCCAACGCCGCTAAGCGTTGGGATAACCTTGTAGGAGATCGGAGTAAATTCGCTAGTTGCCGAGTCGGTGGCCCGAGCCCGCAGTTCGTAGGTGACCGGATCGGTATTGCTGCCAGCCGGCACGTATTGATCAAGGTAGAAGGTGACTGTGTTGCCGCCGGAAGTATTTTTCGAGTCAACGATGGTGACCTTGCCGCTGGTGAGCCGGGGATCGACCAGGTCGACGCTCAGGCGTCCTGCGCCACCAAGGTCGTTAAATGTCACCTGGTTGCCGGAAGTGCCCGAGTCGAGCGTAAATCGCAAGGTTTCCACGTGGTTGGCACTGTCGATCGTAAGGCCGGTGATTTCTTTCAGCGACTGGAGGGTGTCGTCGATCAAGTTGCCGTTACTGTCGACGTAGACGCCAAACAGGCCAGGCGTGGGGTCGAACGACCAGGCGTAGAGTTCATTGGTTCCCTGCCCACCGATGAGGTCATCGTTGCCCTGGCCGGCATACAGGATGTCGTGGTCTCCGCTGGCACCCTCTCCACTGTCACCCCACAAGCGGTCGTCGCCGGCGAGTCCATAGACCACGTCGCTGCCCCGGCCGGCATCCAGCCGGTCGCGGCCGTCCGAGCCGATCAAGAGGTCATCGCCGGTGTTGCCATCAAACACGCCCACGAAGTCGCGGCTGCGCTCGGCCAACCGGGTCAGGTCAAGTGCCTCGGTAATCGGGTCACCGACGTTCGGATTCACCGGATTGAAGACTCCCTCTGGGAGTAGCGTTTCGGGCGTGACAAAGCCAATCACGTCGTCGCCGGCGAGGCCTGCCACGCGAATCTGCTCGATGGTAAAGTTTCCGTCATCGTCGAGCAGGTCGACCAGCATGGTTTGAATAGCCGTCCCTTTGGCGTAGTAATCAATGCGTACCTGGGGGTGCTCGTCCACCTCGGGTAGCGTCTGGCTCAACAGGACAATATCGTCCTTGCTCGTGCCGTCGATGATCAGAATATCGGTCGCATTGTCATCGTCTGCATCATCAGTGCCGATCCAGCCAATCTCGCCCAAATCGTCGATCCCGTTGATGCCGTCGTCATCAACGCCGGCGGTGCCAGGCAGTAGGTCGGGGCCGCGGTCGAAGTGACCGTGGAGGACGTCGTGGCCATCATCGAGAACCTCAGTCGGACCAAGTTTTGTGGAAAGTACGAAGACGTCCAGTCCCGAGCCACCGTATTGCTGGTCACTGCCTTGCTGGCCATCGATAAAGTCCTTGCCGGCGTCTCCCCACATCTCGTCATCACCGCCGCCCCCGAACATCTGGTCATCGTCGGGGCCACCGAAGAGCCGGTCGTTGCCGCCCGTCGAGTCAGCGGTGGTTGACTCGGCGTAGCCCGGTCCGGCCAGGAAGTCGCCGTGCAGGAAGTCGATTCCAGCGCCACCCACAAGGGTGTCGGCGAGGGAGTTGCCTTTGAGCAGGTCGTTGTCGGGGCCACCAAATAGCTGGTCACCCGCTAAAAGGGTGGGCTCGCTGCCCGCTGGCGGCGCCGGGTCTGGGCCGGAGGCAAACAATTCGTCAGGGCCGGTGCCACCAAATATTCGCTGGCCACCTTGCAGGGCACCGGTTCCAGTATCCGCATACAGCTGGTCGGCCCCGCTATCGCCGTAAAGTTGGTCAATGCCTGCATTGCCATGAAGGAGATCGTTACCGGGTCCACCCCGGATCACGTCATCGCCACCGTTGCCAGTGACCCGCACGTCGTCACCCGCCCCCGCGTCGATGTAGTCCGAGTCATCACCGCCATAAATCCGGTCCGCGTTTCCGCCGCCGAAAATAATGTCTCTGCCACCGCGTCCATAGAGGGTGTCATTGCCATCATCGCCACCAGCGATCGACTGGCCAGCAACAATTACGGGGGTCACAAGATCAGCCGGCTGGTAACCTGTCGGGTAAACCTGTTCGGTTGCGGCGAAGTCGAGCGGCAACTCGAAGTCGGTCGTTTCCAGTTCGTAATCGGCGGGGGTCCCCAGCACCTTGCCGCCGAAGATCACGTCGTCGCCATCACCACCATCCAGGACATCATCTCCATTGTCTCCGACAATGAAGTCCTTTCCTGCCCATCCTTCAATCAGGTCGTTACCACCAAAGCTGACCAGGATGTTGTTGTCCTGGTTTCCGATGATACGGTTCGATGCCGCGCCGCCGGTGACGTGTTCGACGTTGGTTATTTTGCCTGTGCCGGTGGCCGAGTCGGTGGTCAAATTGACATCAACAGGTGTCGACCATGTGGCGTAATCGATTTTGTCATGTTCGTCATTGGTGTGTTCGACGGTGTCGCCGACCACGGTTCCACCGTCAATCGTACCCGTGACTTGGACTAAGGGGTCGAAGACAAAAAGGTCGGTGTATCCACCACCGGTCAGGTTTTCGAAGCTGCGGAATGTCATGCGTGGATCACCAGCCTCACTCTCGACATAACCTGCATTGTCGGCGGTGATGTGCCACTCGTTTGGCTGCTGTTCGGCTGTGAGCGTGTCATCATCGGTCTGGCCACCAAGAGCGATCTCAAGGTCGCGGTAACTGGCTATTCCGACAGTGTCAAGTTGACGGTTGACAGAGACGGGTGTTGTGTAGGCGGAGAAGTCGACAGTATCGGTACCCTGTTTGCCATCGATGGACTTGTCGATTACGGCGGCGTCAGCATAGCGATACGTATCATCGAGGCTGTTGGCACCGACGAGATTCTCAAAACCGGAGAAGGTAAACAGTGGGAATCGGTTTGTGCTGTCGGCATTGCCAGCATTGCGGGAGGTGATGTTCCAGACGGTCTCGCCGCTGTTTTGTGACTCGTCATAAATCTCGACCAGGTCGTCACCGCCGATCGAGCCGGCCAGTCGTACGGCGGAGTTGATTCCAAGCAGGAGCGAGTTATTCGAAACATGGACCTGGTCATTTCCGCGGCCAGTATCAATGTTAACCGTTCTCGCAACGCCGTGGATCGATGAATCGGTGTCTGTAATTGTTAGCGTGTCATTACCCCCATAGGTGAACACGTTGAGCTGGCTGTTGTCTGTTTCGACGCTGTTGTTAACTGCGATGGTGTCACCGTAGTCGGCGGTATGCAGCGTAACGACTTCGACATTGTTTTGGTCGATGTGAATTCCGTGTTCGTTGGCCCCGAGCACAGATAAAACCGTAAAGAAGCTTTTTTCAGTTAAAGTGGATTCCACGGAACCTGAGGAGGAATCTGTGCCGAAGGTGTTACTGCGTTCTGTCTGGCCGGCCGCTTCAGTGATGGCATACGTGTTGGAGTAATGGGTCACTTCTGAAATCAAGCTGCTGGTATTGGCAAAATCGTTGGCAGCCTCCTGGGGTCGTGTTTCGCCAATCACCTGGATCGCAATATGCCCAAGATCCTTCAGGAAGCGATATTGTTGCTGCAGAGCCTGCTTGAGGCCGTCGAGGTCAATGGTGGCCGCGGCCAGATCCTGATTAACGGCGTTGAGTTTCAGGGTGAGCTCAGCAATTTCCGCGTCGAGTGCCTGTTTATCGTGGGTGGCCTTGGTGGCTGCGGTGGCGGCCTCGGCGGCACGGTCGGCGGCGCGGGTTTTGTTGGAGAGTGCCGCCCGGTAACGAGGATCATTCGTGTGGTCGAGTGTAAAGCTGTTACTGTAACCGAAGAACCAGGTTATCGTCTTCGTGTATTCTATTATGAGTGGATCATTGATAGTCTCGAAATTCTGGGAGGCATCTTCTGCCATGGTGTTGAACATCTCAACGACAGCCGTGTTGTGCAGGAATGCCGACTGAACTTGCGTTTGATCCCGGCGCAGCGATTTAAGCTTGGCCTGGTATTCCGACTGCAGGACGAGCTTGTCGAGCAGGCTTGAAGCGGTGTTGAGTTCCGCGAGATTGTGTTGGTAGTCTGACTCGAAGGCCTCAAATTCAAACCCTGATTCCAGGTACCGCTTTGAACCCTGGAACAACTGCATGTTGCGGTAAACGGTGCGGTAATTCTGATAGGCAGGCCCTTTGTAGTCAGCGAAGCTCTTGGCGACGGGGTATGCCAGTGTATGCGCCGCAATGACTTTGCCAAAGCCGTTGTCATTGAAGAGGGTAACCGCGTCTTCCCAGTTGGGACTCGGCAGGTTTCTGAAAAGGGTGGCTGCGTTATAGTTACTGGTGGTGGGCATGACGCTGGTCAATGCGCCGACAACATCAAGCTGGTCCTGTTGATCGGTCAAGGCCATACGCTTGGCGACTTCAAGCCGTTCAAGGCGGATCCAGCGTCCCCACTGGTCGGCGGATCCGGTTACGGTATCTCCCAGGTTGTTTCGGAGTTGTTGCAGGGCCTCCTGCAGTTCGTCAACATAGAAGGGAAGGTTATCTGTTGCGCCTGTGACTTGATTCGCTTTCAGGATTGCCGTGTCAAAGACGGAGAGCGTGGCCGCTGCGGCGCGGTCGATTCCTGCGTCAATTGCCAGGTTGATCGGTGGCAAGTGAGTGTCCAGGAAGATGCTCGCGGCCTGTTCAATGCTGCCAGTAAGGCTGTCGTTGAATTGGTTAAGCTGCGTGTCGGTGAAGCTGTATGGAGTATTGTTGTGGTCGTCGGTGAAGAATGGCTGCAATAACGAACGTATTCCCGCGATGGAATTGTTGACGGCCTCGATTTGTTTGTTGACCTCTTTGTTTTGATCGGCCAGAGATTTTAACGAGTCGAGTTGGTTTCGAAGGCTGTGGGTGACCGAGATCGTGGCAGTGCTTGTCACAGTTTCGCGGCTTAGCTCTCCTGCTCGCCAACCAAACAAGGTCAGGTACGAGATTTTCAGGCCAGTCACCTGGAAACTAAGTGTGTTTGGATTGTTGTCATAAGCGTCGAGAATTTGTCGGGTCGACAGGCTGGAAGTCATTTTGTAGTCAACGTCAACTCCAATTCCCAGGAAGGATTGGATGTTCGATTCAGCACTATTTCTCACTGCCTGGATGATCTGGGAGATGTTCCGGGATTGGGAGTCCAGTTCGACTTCAAGCCGGTTGAGTTCGGCAGAGAAGTCGTCCTGGGTTCTTCGAAGGGTTGCGAATTCGATCAACTGGTCGTTCAGTACTGCCCGCAATGTTTCTTTTTGGGTCTGTTTTACGTCAGCGATAGCCTGCTCAAATTCTGCTTTGGTCAGCTCGATTTCACTGAGAATGCCACTGGCCGAGGCCCTGGCTGCTGTTTGGGCGATGGTTTCCAGGTCGGCCTGGGTCGCGTTTGCGGCAGATTCTGCAAAAGGTATCGCCTTGGTTTTGAGCTGCGCGCCAATTTGCTGGTTTTCAGCCGGGTCAGTGATTGTCAGCTCAAGTGCGTTGGTGATCTGGTTCAGCTGGGTGTGTTCAAGAACGTTTTGTGCCGTTCGTTTGCTCAGTTCAAGCTGGGAGGGGCCGGCTTCATTATTGAAGATTTCAACTTTGTCTGTGCCCTCGTCTCCTCGGAGGAACAGGGCGTTTTCGATTTTGCCAACTTCACCCTGGCCGACCTGGAAGCGATCGTTGCCGGCATGTCCATGAACGATGGTTTGGCCTGCGATCGCATGGGTGATGAAGGTGTCATCGTGGGGACCGCCGTTGACAAAGGCCTTGCCACTGTACTGATCGTTATCCAGGGTGATTGTGGTTGCGCCCGCCTGGCTGAGGTTGAATTCGGCCTCTTCAAAATCGGTGAAGAAAACGCGTGGTTGGGTGTCGGGTGCATAAAGGCTGTTCCACGTTTTTGGGGTGCCCTGCTGGTAGCCTTTTACATAGCCAGGTTGCACGAGAAGGGGAACAGGATTGGCGGTAACCAGGCTCACGCCCACGAGATTATAATGTGCCTGGCCGTCTAAAATAATCTCGTCATACTGCCCCGCGAATGCCAATTGCTTGCCGGTGGAGGGGTTCTCGATTTTCGTGATGTCGATAAGCGTGTCGGTGCGAGACGGGTCGGGGTGGTTCGTGGATTGTGTGTGTACCTCAAATCCGGTTTCAGCCAGGAAGTCTTGAAGCAGCTGTATCGCCGTAACGATTTGCCCCGCGTCGTTGAGGTCGTCCTGGAAAATAACGTAGGCCACACTCTCCTCGATAGTGATTTTCTCTTCAGTTCCGGTGGTGGCGGCGAGTCGCGAGATGAGACCCGGGTCATGGTACATGTCTCGGAACACAAGCAGGTTGACCAGGTACTCGTTGATGGTTTCCTCAACCTTGGGTGTCAAGTCGGCCCCCAGGCTCACCAGGTCGGTCAGGTTGCCGGAGCCGAAGGTACCGCTCGGGTAGATTACCAGGTCGGTATTCGTGTCGTTGATGGATGGTTTTTGCAGGTCGCGATCCTTAAAGATCAAGCCCCGCGGCCCTGCCTGGTTGTTGTAAATAATCTTGTCCAACTTGCCACTGAGGCCCGTGAGTCGGACTGGAGAGACAATTCCGTCAAGAGTTTCAGCGGCTGGTATGGACTGCTGTCGGATATGAGCGGGTTCTTCGACCGAGTGAGGTACCACGCGACCGAGCGAGTCGGTCAAGGTGATGGAGAGCCCGAAATCGACTGGATATTCGCCGCTGAGCTGGTAACCGTTGACCGATGAGTAGTCGGTGCGATTACGCTTGGGGAAACTCAGGTCAATCGTGCGGGCCTGCCCGCCAAGATAGACCGTGTCGCTGCCGGTACCCGTATTGACGACCAGGTCGGCGACCGGGCCCAGATCAACCCCGTAGATGTAGACGCGATCATCACCGCCGCCGGTTAGCAGCATGATCCGTTCGATGTTCAGCATCTGTTCTAATTTGACGCCGGCACCATAAATCCGTTGAATCGTCTCTCCGTCAACGATTTCTGTGAAGACATAGAAACTGTCACTCAACACCGTCCCGACAACCGCGACAGAGTCGAAGCCCGCTCCACCATCAATTTTAATGTTGGCATTCTGGACATAAACCAGGGCATCAGAATCGACCTCGCGGGTATCGTTGCCGTTTTTCTGGCTGTGCTCGCTTTCCTCGCCGCTGACGCCACTGACCGTTGCAGTGCTGCTTTTGAGTTCGACAAGATCTTCATCTTCGTTGAGCGTCAGTAAGGCCTTGACGAAGAAGACGTCATCACCATTATCACCGAACAGGCCAATATCGCCGGTGGTGTGATTGACCTCAAAATAGTCGTCATCGGCCCCACCAAAGAACTTCGCCGGGTGGGAAGTGCCGTGGGTAATGCTGGTGACAACGGCAACCTGACGGCGAGGACTGTGTCTGTATCGAGTACCGAACCGATAAAGAACTGGTCGTTTCCGGCGTTACCATAAACTTTCAGTGTTTGGGCAGTATCATCACCAATGATTTTGTCGTCGCCGTCCCCCGCGTAGATGACGGTGATATCGATGGTTGAATAGTTGATGATCTGCAGGTCTTCCCCACTGGTAAGCTTTGTTTCGGTGAGGGTGAAGAGCTGTTCCGAATCGTTGATATCTTTTTTGCTGTAGTCGTCGCTACTGTCGAAATGTGCCACGATCAGGCCTTCCCCGTGATTTCCATAGGCTGTCCAGCGGTCTTCGCTGAATTCCCGGTCTGGATCCTGGTTTGCCTCGTAAACCGTGTCTAGTTGCAGCATGTCATTGCTGGAAGATCCGCGGAAGGTGAGGTTGTCGATACCGGATGCGCCATCATCCTGGAGATTGATAAAGCTGATTCCTTCCAAGTGGGGCGCGGCAGTGATGTCGTAGATGTCGCCGCCGTTGCCGCCGTTGATCGTCAATCGGGCATGGTCCGCGGCATCATCGCCAGTGCCGTCGAAGACCGTAATGCGGTCACCCCCGCCATCGGTTTCCAGCGTTGTCTGGCCGGCATAAGTTTCAATCTTGACCGTATCGTCGCCCTCGCCGGTTTCAATATGGTTGGTCACATTCGGCATGCTGACGATGTTGAGCAGGTCATCGTAACTTCCCAAAAGCAGCGTGGTGTTTTCGAAATTGGCATACTGAATTCCCGTGGACATCCCCAGGCCGGTGAGGCTGGCATCCGTGAGTGTGCCGGTCTGCCCAGTAGGTGCCCCGCTGTTGTCGACGCGAAGGGTGTCGTTCCCGCTGGCCACGTCAATGTTCAAGAGTGCCTGGATGCCAAGCAGTGTGGCTGCGGTAGAAGAAACTTCTACAGTGTCGTCGCCGCGTCGGGTGGTGATGTTGGTTGGACCGGAAATGGTTTTAACGCGAATGGTGTCATTTCCAGGTGAGAAGGCGACTGCCTGTTCGTTGGCAGCGATGTTGGTCGTTGTGATACCAGCGGTACTCTCGATCGTGAGGTGGTTGTTGGTCTTTCCGAGGTGCAGATTGAGCGTTTCGAAGGTGTCATAAAGGACGCGGCCAGGCATGTTAAGCCCGGTGAGATACAGCGCGGTCAGGTAGCCAGCGGCGTTGGAGGTGGACTGGCGATCGATCAGGTGCAGGGTGTCATCGCCCGCCGCACCGGAAACAGACAGGTCTGCCGCAATCTCAACCAAACGATCGTATCCGTTGTTGACTTCGACTACGTCGTTGCCAGACCCTGTGTCGGTGGTTGAGGCTTTGGCAATCGATTTAATGTCGATCGTATCGTTCCCTGCTTCGGTATAGAGGTGAACACTGCCCGTGGGGTCGTGTACGACGATGGTGTCCGCGGCACCGCCGGTGCGGAGGGTGGCGTCCGCCTTGGTGGTGTTGATCGACCAGGAATCAGCACCGTCGCCAGTGTTGACTTCCACCGCTTCGATGGCCTCGCCTGTAAAGATGTATCCGGCGGGGTGGACGCCTTGTACGGTTGTTATGTCGTTCGCCTGGCTATAGTCGATCGTCCCAGTGATCGCGGTTGAATTTCCGCTGTGATCGATCACCAGGCGGTCGGTGCCGGATTCATAAAGAGCCTGGTAAACTTCGAACGGCCGTGTGCCGACCACGAGTTTCAGCCGGTCAACTTCAATCGTGGCAGGCTGGCTGTCGGGCAGGTCGTAGAGGGCCGTTCCGGCCGAGGTACCATTGTCCTGGACCCGTGGTACCACTGGAGGATCTGCAGTTTCAACGCTCAGGCCTTCCGAGTCGTACCAAATCAGCGAAGCCGAATTGTTATCGGTTTGGGCATAGGCCAGGTTGGCCGTAACCAGGGTGGTCTTCTCACCGTGGGTGTCCAGGTACAACGGAACGGCGTGGCCACTGCTGTTGGCGTTATCGATCCGAATCGACGGATTGAGAATGCGGGTGGTCAGCAGGCCGTCGGGGTCAAGATAGAGCGGTGGCGCAGTGGCCGAGGTGCCATCGGCGTCGAAGTCGCGGAGGGTAGTCTCTGACTCGGTGAAGATCCACTGGCTGTTATTGGTCGGCCTGGTGGTGGGATTGTCGTTGCTGTCGAGATACAGCAGCTGATTGGTAACCACGATTGCCTGCTGGTACCCGCTGCCAGTGGAGAGACTGTTGTCTTTGTTTAGCCACAAGTTGCCGCGTTGGAAGCCACGGAACTGTGTTGGCCGGTCGGTGACGTCTGTCGTTAAGTTTCCGTTTTCGTTCCGGTACAGTTTTACGGAGTTGTGGGTGCCAAGAGGAACGGCTGCAGAGCCAACGGCGAGAGCTCCCACGTTTCCATGTTGGTTGCTGTAGCGAATATAGGGTCGACTTCCAGAGAGGTTTTCAGTCGTGACCGAAAGCGTCCCCGTACTGTCGGTATACCAGTAGAGCGGCACTGATTTGACGTCATTGAAGTCCCCGATGATCGCGTAGCCAGCGCCAATGCTGGTCGTTGATTTGGTGCTGCCCTGCTGCCAATACCCGTATTGCTGATAGCCCTTGAGCTGGAACCCGGTACGTATCGAACCATCCTGCGCGCGGACAGGTTGGGTCAGGACTTTGTTTCCGTTGGGGTCGAAGTAAAGGGTTCCCGGCGCCGCGCGCGCCAGCCCGTCAAGGTCCTGCTTGGTCAGCTGCGTGGTTGAGGTGAGCGTAGAAAATTCATTCGACTCGCCGGTGAGGATGTTGGCCGTGTCCTGGTAGAGCGGTACCACGGTGCGCGAGTTCTGGGTTACTTGAATTGCGGGCGTACCGGTAGCGTTGGAGGTCGTTAAGGTTCCGTTTTCGGCCAGGAATAGTTTGGCGGCCCGCACATGGGAATTGCCTGTGACCACGATCACTTGTCTGCCTGAGTCGGTAAGCGTGAGCTGGCCTGCGCCATCCTCATAAAGGAAAGCGGAGCTGACATGGTCCTGGTCGACGACGATCGTGCCACCATCGTCGTAGCCTTTCACGCCATACCCGTAGAGCTCGTACCCGGTTTCGATATGGCCGCGCTGGTGTTCTCCGCGGTAGTGAACCGTATCGGGTATCGGCTTGCCGGTTATCGGACTGTAGTCCTTGACATAAATGTCCAGATATCGAGACACCGCCGCAGTGTAGGTCTGGGCCGCCGCGTTGATTTTCGCGGTCAGGGAGCCGGCAATATCGGTCAACGTGTCACCTGACTGCCAGACGTGCTCGTATTCGGTGCCGTTGACGGAAATCGTCCAGCTGCAGGTGGACGCCGGATCACTGGTTGCACACATACCGGCACGTGGTTTGCGCAGCTCGAACTGCAGGAATTCTGCGTAGAGGGTTCCGGTGATAGTGGCCACCTGGCCCAGCCCGCGGAAGACCTGGACGGAAAAGTGTTTTTTCGGTTCCGCAGCAGGGAGGTTGTCAATTTCAACCTTGGCGCTGCTGGCGCCAAGCACGAAGTCGGAGTTCAGGGGATCATTGCCGGCAAGCGTGGCAAGCCCGGAGGCAACCTCGGCAAGTCCGTCCCCGGCTTTAACGGTGTAGACGTGATCCCTGTTATTCAGCCGCAGGGTCCAGGCGTCGTCAACAGTGACCGTGCCGTAGAGTTCCAGTCGCGCGTCGGTCCAGTATTGTGCAAGTGTCCGGTCCAGCCTGGTGATCTGTGTGCTCAGTAGACCGGAACTGGTTGCACCGAATACCGACACGTGTGCCGTTCGCGTGGAACTCAAAATCGGCTCTTTGTACTGGATCGCCGGTTGGGTGGGGGACCCGCCAGCGGTGTAGACATGCACGTAGGGAACGCTGGCCAGGGTGGGGTCATGTGTGGTGGGATGGTAAGTAATGGCAGAAGCCTGCTCGACAATGGTTCCACTGCCATCGAAATGCAGATTGGCGAGAATGTCGTCGGTCTTCTTGTTATCATTGCCGACCGTCACGGTGTCGGTACCTGTGCCACCCAGGATGGTGGTAGGCCCAGCCGATTTGACCAGTACGGTATCGTCTCCCGCGCCCAGCACCAGTTGGGTGACCAAAGGAGCGCCGGAGATGCTCCGGATATCGAGTAAAAAGCTGTCGTTTTCAGGCCCAAGGCGGATGTCGACTTCGTCAATTCCACCAACGTAGGCCCCGTCAAATGGTTTTCCGTTGACCGCACCGGTTCTGAGGCCAAGACCCTTGAGATTGTAGAAATATTTTGGACTGGCGACCCAATGCTCTCCAACCTGATCCTGGGTGACTTTCTCGGCAAGTTTCTCGGTCACGACTTCCACCGTGAGGCCATCAGTCACGTTGGTCGTGTAGGGAAATTCCTGAATCCCGTTCTGGCAGGAGGCTTCAGCTCCTTCGATCGCACAGTGATCGAGTTGTAATGTCCAGGTCTCCCCAGGCTGCACTGCCCGGTTGGGCAGCGTGATATCGGCTTTCGCATCCCGCTGACTGATGGTTACCGGAGCGGTTCCGGCAGGCTCGACAAACGCCACGGCACCGGCCAAGAGTTGGTGGTCGTTTCTCTGGGTGATGTTCAGAGAGGTCGCATTGACCAGCGCCGTGTTGGCTGAGGCCGAGGCTTCACTGCCGTGCACAATCAGTTTGTCCTGGCCGTCAGAGTCGTCGATGGTGACCAGGCCGGAAATGTTGTCGAGTACGTGTGTGGCATCGATCTTCAGACCGAACGGGTCGGGGTCGACCGTGATTGCAGGTGGTGTGACCTGCCGTGGTGGTGGAGTGACTTCGACGCCGTATTCAACGTTCACCGTAGGCATATCGAACGAGAACGTGACGTGGGGAGACCAGAACCACCAACTGCCCCAGGACCACTGCCAATCAATCGTCTTGAGCGTGTCGGCAACCAGGCCTTTTAGCCCGCCAGGATAGCGTACGTCAATGTATCTCCAACGGGCCTTGTTGTTGTCGTACCAGCCTTGCACCCAATCGGTGACCTGGTTTTCCAGGTGTTTTTTCACACCACCGGCCGTGATGATGTTCCACAGGGATCGTCCGCCCCAGAAGGGGATGTTTTCGTAGAACCGGGGCGGATTGTATTCCAGGACGTTGTATTGAATGTAGGGTGCCTCGGGCACTTCGTAGGAAGGTGGCTGGTAGGTGAAGGCAGGCGGATCGAAAAACATGGTTGGATGGTCACCCGCCAGGTGGATAGTGTCGTTACCGGTTCCTCCGCGGACGGTAACTTCCAGGTGGGAGGGAGAGGCCAGGATATAAATCTGGTCGGCTCCACCCCCGGCATTGATCTCAAGTTTTTCGATACCCTTGAAATAGGTAATCCGTCCTGCCCCGGCCACAAATTTGTCGTTGATGATGAACTGGTCGGCAATCGCGGTGCCGTTAATCACCACGGTGTCGGTGCCGCTTCCACCGGAGATATTGACCGGTGCGTTCTGCAGGTAGGTGTACCGATTGGAACCCGTCCCACCGAACAGGCGCGACAGGTTCGAAATCGAACCGGGGTCCTCTGCATCTTCGGTGAGAACCAGGAACGTGTTGACAATGAACGTGTCGTCATTCTCCTCACCAAACAGGAAGAGTTCGGCCTTGTTGTGGTTCACCTCAAACTCATCATCGCCAACACCACCGTAAACATACAGCACGGCGGTATTGCCATTGGTCATGTGCATGACATCCGCAATGGGAATCCCGGCTGGGTTGTCAATGTCGGCGTTGCCGCGATCGGGAATTTGCGGCACGTTACCGATCGTGACCGAGTCGGCACCATCTCCGGTTTCGACAATCGTTTCAATACTGGTGTCGTTCGACATCAAAACGTCGCGGCCGCCGAGCATTCTGACCGTTAGCCGCTCAATACCGTTGAACTTGACATCCTCGCGAGACGGATTATCGCCGCGGATCAGCGACTCAAACTGGGAAGCCAGCGAGGCATCGGTGTCGCCCTCCATGGTGGTGTAGTTGTAGAGCTTGCCGGCGAGTTCAATTTTCCAGGTGATGGCCGGCTCCATTTTTCCTTCAGCCGGATTGGCCATTTCGGTGGGGTCATCGGCGGTGATGGTCCATACCGCCGAACGAATGGTGCCGTCGGATTCGAACCGAACCGTGTCGGTTTGCTGGGCGACGCCACGGAAGATCCGCAGGTTGTCCACAAGGGACAATGTCGACGCGATCGTCAGTTCGGTGGAACGTATTGCACTTGGATTGGAGGCAATATCCGAGGACTGGGCGGTAAGTTTGTAGGGGAAGGTGCCCGTGTTATCCACGGTATTGCCGGCATAGAAGTCGCCCGAGGAGACAATGCCCACGTCACCGCCAGCGGAGTTTAAGGTGAACTGGTCAGGCTGGTCGGTCCCGAAGACATAGACTTCATCAAAATCTTGCGCCCCGTTGTCTTGTACGTAATAGCGGGCACCGTCGCTCTTGAGGTTAATGATGTAGTATTCGTTCGACTCTGCGCCACCGCGGGCATCCAGCGTGACCGTCCCGGCCCAGTTGCTAACGGTGTGTTGCTGTGAAGTGCCGGCGGTCGTCTCAACGGAAACGCGATTGTCGCTGTCACCGACAACCAGGATGTTGTTACTCGGGCCACCGGTGATTTTCGCGATTTCAAAGATTTCAGAGTTATCAGAGTGTCGCAGGCTCTCGACTTCAGCCCCGGCTGCATAACGATCGCCGCGGTCAACCAAGCCAAAGACGATCGGTTCGGGGTCAGCATCCTCGGCAGCGTAACGGGTGTTGGCCTGGTCACCCGTATCTTTCAGCCTGGCGTTGACCTGGTCTGCCAGCCGCTTGCCTACCATGACCATCTGCAAGACATCTGCTTCCTGGGTCTTCGGATCAGGGCTGCCGGTGACATAGCTGTAGCTCGTGCCTGCCACGGTAAGGGTCCAGGTCTGGCCCGCCAGAACGGTGCCATTGAGTTTGACTTCGTGCTGGTTTCCGGTTTTGACAACCTGGTGCTGGCTGTTGGCACTGGCTGGGGCGTTGAGCGATACGTTGTAAGCGAGGAGTTCTGCTCCCGTGTCTCGAATCGTGATCGACGCCTGCGTGGATTTTGCGAGTTCGTTGGCGTTTTGTTCGTCGATCTTACGGAACTTGTTGAAAGGCCCGCCATCGTCAGCCAGCAGGGTGCCGACAACGAGCGTATCGCCAAACAGTGAGATGTCCTCGTCAAAGGTCTCGGTAAGCGTGTCGCTTCCGCTGGCATCGAGGAAGGTGTCAACGCCCTTGCCGCCCGTGATCTCATCGTCACCCGTGTTCCCGTTGATCACATCGGCAAAGGCAGAACCAACAAGTCGGTCGTCACCGGCATCACCTTCGAGCGTGATTGCGATCAGGTCTTCCTGGTCAATATTGGCAGCGATCAATTGATCTTTGCCTGCATTACCGTGGATGGTCAGGCTGTCACCAGCGTTGCGAACTGCATTCAAGACCGCAATCTGCATCACATCCGTGACGCGGTCGTCGGTCGGTTCAGCGGGGGTGCCGTTGTCGTCGCGGGTTCCCCGATCAATCGTGACCTTTCCGTTTTCAGCCGAAAGGGTGAACTGATCATCTTCATCGGCATAGTTGCCGTAGGCCGCATTCTGGCCGCCGTAAATCGTCAGGTGATCTGCACCGTCGGAGTCATCGGTCGGCCGTGTCACCTCGACATACATCGGGGCGGCCTTGGCCCAGGTGAGACTGTGGGTCGACCCGGCGGGGGCGGTGATTGAGAGCGGCGCTCCGCCGGTGGTCTCGGCCAGTTGAATCTGTGCGGCGGTTCCGGTGACTGGCTGCACATAATAAACCTGGCCGTCGTTAAGCCCGGTGATCGCAGATCCGGAGGTCACCTGGTAAACGACCTGCTGCCCGCTTACCAGGGAGTGCGCGGTGTTGAAGGTAAGCTTGTCGCCCGCGATCTGGCTGGCAGCGACTGACAGCGATTGGATCGAGACGATGGGGTCCCCGAAAGCGTCTACCCGCGGCATGCCGGTGCCGTTGAAATCGCGTTCACCGAGTTGCCAGCGAATGTTGCTCCGCGATGGGGAGATGGCGGCGTTTAACGTGACCGTTTTACCGGCCGCATCGACCGCGGCAACGGTTCGCGTGGTCCAGGCTCCAGTACTGGGATCGGTAATGAGCAGCTTGCGTCCAATGAGAAGATTGATGCCCGCCTCATCCTGCTCGGAAAGATCGGCCGTCGTATCGAGTGTTACCAGGCTGCCCGTAGTGTCGCTCGCCGCCTGAGTGCCGGAAAGTTCGGTCCCGGTGGCAAACTTCGGTTCGTCGGCGCGTCGCAGGACCGGGTTTCGAATGGTCCAGGAGCGGGCGTCGACGACCGAGGCGAGGTCGCCAGAGAGATGAACGGTTTTGGTGGTATTGTCCACCGTAACAATCGTGAAGGTTTCTTTGCCGGATACATTGGCCGTGGAGACCAGTTCGATTACCGAGCTGCCCTCAAACACCCCTGACAGGTCGACCGCACCATCCAGCACGGCTGTGCCGGCAGAGGTGTCGACGGTGGCAGTGTTGCCGGAGAGCTCAACGTGTGACCGCGGAGTTCCGTTCGCGTCCAGCATAGACTCACCTGGCAGGTGCGTCAGGATGTCGCCGGCGATGTCGGCTACAGGGTCAGCGGATGCGTGGACCATCAGCTGCCCATCCGCATCGCGGCGGTGGGCACCGATTGCCCACGAGAGGTCTGAAGCGGTGGTAAACGTATAATTGTAGGCCGTGTCGATTGTGAGCGAGCTGGCACCTTTGCCCACGATGGTGGCAATGCTGCGCTGGCCCGTTACGCGATCCGTTAAGTAAACTAGGTAGGAACCATCGGTGAGCACTTCTGCCAGATCGGGTGAGCTGTTGAGGTTAACACTGTTGTTGTTAATTGATGCGCTGTTGCCCTGGATCAGGAACGGATAGATGTCCGGGTTGCCGGCCGTGGCGAGCGGCATTCCATTGGAATCGTAGACGCGTTCGCCCCCGAGGGCCATTCTCGGCGAGGTTTCGGTGTACCGGGCGGGCAGCCCTGCGCGGGGGCCACTCGGATTGAGGATCGGTTCAGCTCCGAGGTAGACGGCCGGTTCGCCAGCCGAGAAATAAACCGTGTTTCCAGCGCTGTCGGCAACAGCCTCTGCGTAGGTGACCAGGCGGGCCTGGCCATTGCCGTCGGTCAGCGGTAGCGGCTGGTTGGCGGCACTCAGGACCGGCTCTCCGTTGTCATCGAACTTGATAAACGGTTTTCCACTGGCGGTTACCCAGTAGGCGGGCAGGTCGAGCCGGTATGAGCTGCCGGCATTGGCTGTGACTGAAGTGTTGGTGAGCGTCAGCTGGGTATCCAGATCACGCGTGGCGACAAGGTAGGTTTTGCCCTCGATCGTCAGCTCGGAGTTCGTCAGGTCCGCAGGCCAGCTACCGCCTTCGAGGATGACAACTCCATCGGCAATGGTAATGGTGCCGGTGTTGTAGCTGTCGTTGGCGGATTTCTTTTCGGTAATGGTTCCACCGCCACTACCGAGATCGAATTCAACATAGGTAACTCCGGAATCCTTCAAATCGTTCAGGGTGATCGTGTCTGCTCCCGGCCCGGCATCGACAACCAGGTTTTCAATGCCAGTGCTGTCAAGCGTGTCACCGGTGGCAGCGGTGCGCACGGCGTTGGGTGGCCCGCGACTGTAAATGGTGGCGAGAGCCGGGTGGGATTTTATGTGTTCGGTTTCGGGGGTCTGGACCTGGGCGACAGGCAGGCTTACCGTTTCGGTAACAGTGTGGCGCGCGAGGCTGACGGCTTCGTCCGCATCACTCCAGGTGATGAAGAACGTGTCGGAGTCGGCCCCCCCGTCGATCAGTGCGTCAACGCCATCACCGGCTGTCCAGTTGATCGAGTCGGAACCTGCCTCGCCGACGAGGTAGTCTACGCCAATGTTCCCGGTGAGGTCGTCCTCGCCCGGGCCACCCAGCAGAACATCGGAGAAGGTTCCCCCACTGGGATCTTCAATATCTCCGTCACCAAGCAGGGTGTCGTCGCCATCATCGCCAGAGATCCAGTCACTGCCTTCATCACCAATCATGTAATCGTGGCCGGGGCCACCGAACATCAGGTCGTTGCCAGGTCCCCCCTGCATGCGATCGCCTGCTTTATCGCCCGATTCACCACCGCCGTAGAGCAGGTCATCACCTTCGGCGCCCAGCAGGAGGTCGTTGCCGCTGGCGGCGTCGGCAGCGCTTGTACCGCCGTAAAGAATATCGTTTCCTGCAAAGCCCATAAGCACGTCATCGTCAGCACCGCCGTACAGTGTGTTGGACCTGCTGTTACCACGGAGTTGATCGTTACCTGCATCCCCACGGAGGGTAACGCTGAAGGCCGAACTTTGTTCACCCACGATGATCGTGTCGTTACCTTCTCCGCCACGAAGGTCGAGGTTGGCGTCAACGTTCTCGGCGATTTCCAGAATGTCATTGCCGGGCCCCATGTCGGCGTAGATTAACTGTACGTCACCTACGGCATAGAGCCGGTCAATGCGAATCTCCGCGTTGTCCGGATGAGCCTTTCTGTCCGGCATGTTATTGAGAATGACCTGGTAGTAGTCGCCGTCGGGATAGCTGGGGTTACCCGCCAGCGAGAGCCGGTTAACCTTGACCAACTCGTCGACGGCTGGGGTTTCGCCCTCCCAGTTCGTTCGCCGGAGCCCTGCGTCGGGTCCCATGTTGAGTTTCAGCAGCGAACCTTCCAGTCGCGCAAAACTGGGTGGCGGGCCGGGGATGCATTTGTGGTTGAAGCTGGCCAGGGTTGCGCGGAACAGTTCAAATGTCTCGTCAAAGATTACGATGTCGGTGAATCCGAGCGGAATTTTGATTTGCAGGAAGGCCCGCAGGAACACTCCCAGCTCACCGGAGGTGTCAAACAGGCAGATCGGTCCCATGGCAAGGCGGTCGATGATTTCGTCGGCTCGGATTTTTCCATCGCCCTCAGGGAATTCCACGGTGGGTGTGTCGTGGAGGTTAAAGCCAATCTGGGCAAACAGGCCGCCTTCAACTCCCGCTTCAATAATGCCCCCAATTCCCAGCGAGGCTCCGGCGACAATTTCCAGGCGACCGACGAACTCGTCCCGGTCCACACCGGCCAGGCTACGGTCCATCAGATAAAAACCTGTGAAAATGTCACCCACGTTGTTAGAAGTCTGGAACTGGTTGATCCCCGAGGTGTCGAAGCCAAAACCAAGATCGATCGTAAAGGTAGCGGTTCCGCCAAGACGTGCATTGAGTCCTGGAATCGGCGTTGGGAACGACTTGACATACTCAAAGCTTGCTACCAGTTTCGGCATGTCGTACTCAAATAGCACGACATCCTTACCGCTGATCAAGTCGAAGATGGTCGAGGGGCTGCTCAAGAGCGGAATCGAAAGTCCGTTGAGGTTCCGTAGCTTGGACATGAATCCTTTGGACTTGGGCGAGGCTGCCTGGCCGCTGCTGCCGCGTCCGGTGGGATTGTTCATCTGCCCGTCAAGTCCACCGGCATTCTTGTAACTGTCGTTGTTCTGATCCGTTTGTGCCGAGGTCGCCAGGTCCTTGCCAGGTGCCCGCAGGTCGGTGTCGGCCGCACCGCTCATAATCACAAAGTCGCCAAAGCCGATCATGACCGTGCTGCCATCGGTGGGAATGCTGTTAATGACCTTGGTCAGGGAAATCACCGAATCGATATAGCGACGATCAAACTTGTCGCCACCGAATTGCTCGGCCAGGTCGAGCAGGGTGACAGGCTTGGGGCCAAGATCAGAAATCACCGGAATAGGCGTGGTGAGCATTTTGACGATCGGCTCAAGCGGCTTGGTAACCACTTGGATTTTCTCGAGAATTGGTGCTGCGAAGTTGCTGATGAATTCGCCCAGGTCGAGCGTGACATTTTTCATGACCAACCGGGGTGCGCCGCCAAAGCTGGCGCTGGCTCCCTCGCTGCTGCTGAGCTTGGCTTCGGCAAAGACCTGGTCGTAGTGAATGCTGGTGGTCACCGAGGGGAACGCGCCACCGCTACCCATTTCAACCGCGGCCTCGAAGTCCAGGTTGGCTTCGGCCGACATCCTTAGTTCCAGGCCCAGGCTGCCAATTTGGGTCAAAGGCAACCGACCGCCACCACCCTGCAGGTCGATTTCGAGGCTGCCGTACAGGCCACTTGGTCCGTCCTCGTCGGCCATGTCTTTGAGCTTGAGGTTGAGGAAGGCCAGGCTGGCGTTGAGTTCCGCCGGGCCGCCACCGTCGGCACCCTCAACGGTGGCCGACAGGGTGAGGGCAAATTCTTCGCCGCTGGGGGTCAGGCCGCTGGTGTCGAGGTAAAACCCGTCGTGAACACCAAAGCCAATGCCCAGGCCAAACAGGTAATCCATCGAGAAGACCAGCTTGGCATCGATATCAAGACCCAGCCCCGGTAGTGCCCCCGAGAAGTCGATGGGGACTTCTTTGCGGAAGATGTTGGCTCCGATCAGCACGTTCAGCTGAATGTAATCATCACCCAAGTCAAGCAGGACTTTGCCGGACATAATTGCCAGCTCAAGCTTGGCGGCCGTTTGCACTGCCAGGTCGGTCGAGTCGAGGTCGGCGTTCAAACTGGTCAAATCGGCTTCGGTGATCACCTGGACGTATTCGTTAGGGTCGATCATGTGACTGGCGATGGTATGGCCACCACTCGTACCGCGACTGAGGATGTCGACCAACGGTCCATCCGCCTCAAGCGTGAGGCCAATCGTCGTGGTGTTAATCACATCCACAAAGTAGCTGTCGCCGCTGGTGAGTCCCTCGATTGCCAGGCCCGACCCGTTGGTGTAGGTGACCTGCTGGTCCTCCACGAAGCCGTGCGGCGCGTCGAAGGTGATCAAGTCGGTTTTGGGGTCGACGATTTGGGTCGACAGGATGCCGCCAATCGAGGTCAAGATTTCCTCGCGCAGAATCTCAATCGTAGTTTTTCCATCGGCGTATTCGATGGTGCGTTCTAAAAGTACAACCTTTTCGTGGTTGGCATCGCTGGTGTCGACGGTGAGCTTGTCGCTATCGGCAAGAATCGCCGTGCCGGCATATTTGATGAGCCATGGTTCGGCTTCGGTTCCTACGCCGGAGACCAGCACCGAGTTGGTTTTAAACAGTCCGAGAGCCTCAAGTTGCTGCTTGACGCCACCGGCTGCGGTCGGGTCGGCGGCCAGGGCTTTGTCAATCGTGAGCACATGGGTATTGAACTTCAGGCGGAAGGTCTGGGCATCGGCGGGGAAATCGGGTGCCAGTGACAATTTCTGCTCGCTCACCGGGTCGAGCGCCAGTTCGATGGGCGTCACGACATCCTGTTTGAGCTCGGAGAGGAAGGCGGGGGCATCCTTGAGGGCGTCACCAATCAGGGGCAACTGGAGTGGTTGCAGGTATTCTTCAATCCCGGTTTTGGCGCCGTCGAAAAATCCGTTCAGTCCATCGACAATGTTCTTGGGGTCGTTCAGCAGCGAGAACAGCCCAAAGGCGTTGGAGAGGTCGAAGCTGGGAACCGCCATGTTCAGATCAAAGTCATTTTCACCGCGGAAAGTACCGTCGACATGCAGCACGTGGTCGCGGATGCCATCTCCGTCCCGATCCTCCTTGGTGCCGCCAAAGGGAATGCTGGTGGTGGGGAAGAACATGGGAAGGTCTGCTTCGATGCTTCCCAGCAGGTCCACCTTCCAGGCTGAAAGCCCCGCGGTCAGTTCACTCATCAGGTACTGATGGTCCTCGCTGTCCTCGACCAGTGAAATCGTGCCCACCAGGTCGACCGAAACTTCGGCATCTTCCACTTTAAGGGTCAGTAGATCCGACCCGCCGCCGCGGAGGGTGGCCTTCAGGTTAATCGGACTTAAGGTTTCGACCTGGAACTTGTTGAAGGTGATCTGGCTGTCATCGTAAATGATGAATTTCGGGTCACCGAGACTTTGTAGGTCGAAGGTGAAGTTGAAGTTGAAGTTAAAGTCGGCATCGAGGTAAACCGCCCCGGAACTTTCAAAGTCGATCGAGAGTGGGCCCAGGGTGAGCATCTCGGCCAGGCCCGGCACATCGTCGACATCGAAATCGATGCTGTAATTGCCTTTGACCGCCTTGGCCATGCTGAAGCGAAGATCGAGGACCGAGTCCTTGTATTCCAGTTCGACGCTCTTGTTGCGGTCGTACTGAGCGACGATGTCGCGATCCTGTTTGCGCAGTTCGTACACTCCTCCCGCGGTGGTATCGATCAGTGTGAGGGCGATGGCCGCGTCGGAGGAATTTGCATCGAGGGAGGCGTCCTGCGCCTGGAGGCGGGACAATGCGTCGGCTGCACTGGAGACGGCGGCCTTGGAGGTAGAGATGGCAAGCGTGGGGCTGCCGGCAAATGTGATCGGGAAGGTATCGAGTAGTGCTACCGTTTGTCGATAGGTCGTGTGCAGCACGGTTAGCGTTCCGACGTGCACGTTGGCGTCGTCAGACTCAAGGCCCGGCTCGGCGAGAGGTGCGAAATCACTGGAGGTGAACTCAAGGATCCACGGGGCAGCTGCGGTTCCCTCGCCGGTCACGACCGCAGCCGTACTGACCGCTCCCAGGCCCTCGAGCTGTTTCTTGAGCTGGGCAGCCGCCTCCTCGTGGGCGATGGTGAGCGCGTTGTTTCTTAGTTTGATTTCAAAGTTTTGCGGCGCATTAAGATAAATTTCCTGCCGGTAGGTGATGCGAACCGCTGCGCGGCTGCCAACCTGCGTGTGCGTATCGCCGGCGAGGATGGCGCTAATAGGCGCGCTGGCGGCAGCGGCCGAGGTGAGCCGGTATTCGACCGTCCAGGGATCGTTCGTGGTGCCCACGCCGCCGGTCAGACTGGCCTGGTCGATCGCGGCCACTGCTGCCAATTTCGTCGGTAGCTCGCTGGCAGCAGCCGTGTTGCTGATGGCCACAGGCGTGCCAGGGGCAGCCGCTCCAAAGGCAACCTCGAAGGTGTCCTTCAGGTAAATTTCCTGCGTGGTGCTGGGGCCACTGCCTGTCGGGTCACTAACGATTACGTGCGTGGCGGCCGAGGCAATCGTAGCACCTGCATTTGTCGGAGTCACCTCTACAATCCAGGGATCAGCCTGGGTGCCGGTGCCGCCGGTCACGGCAGCTGTAGTTACCGCTTCGAGTGACTCAAGCTCACTTTTGAGGCTGCCGCTGAGGTAGCTGGCCAGCAGGTCGCGATCGTCGTAATAGGCCTCAAGGGCCTGCTCTCCTGAGATCACCGTTGCAATAGCGTGATCACTCGATGTGGCATTCAGCCCGGCATCCGCAAGTAGAGCAGCCGCTTCGTGGAGAGTGTCGGGAGCTGCTTGCAGGGTTCGCAGGGCGGATTCGGCCGATTCCTTCGCTGCGCTCTGGTCGAGCACGGCTAGAATTTCTTCGTCGGTAACAACGATCGGGTCCGGTGCTGTGTCTATGGGAATTCCCAAAATGAGTAACTGGGAGATGGCTTCCTGCTGCAGGGTGATATCTTCAGAATTCAACTGGTCGCGGTACAGTACTGCCGTCTCGAGATTCGCGCTGCTGTCAAATATGAAGCTAATGTCCACGAGGGTTGCGGTTCGATCGAGCCCAATGCTCTCAAGTTCCGTCAAGGCAGATTCGAAGCCTGCGGTGACGCTTGTCTCCAGGCGGTCCCCGGTAAGGGTACTGCTGTCGACCCTCAGCAGGGACGGATTTTCACGGTTGGGGGCCGTAAATTCGATGCGGAATTCCCCTGCGGTTGTCGGGGTTACCATCATCTCTTCGAGTGGTGTTAGCGCCTCACCGATGGCAATAGCCATGAGCAAAGGATCTGCCTCGTAACTGACCGGTGCGGTCATCCAGTTCGGATCGTCACCTAGTTGAAGGGTAAATGTTCCGCCTTCGGCGTACTTGATGGCAAGTGTCTGGACGATATGGAATGTGTTCTGAGCGATTTGGTCGCGGGCAGACTGCAGCCTCGCGAGTTCGGCCGGATCATCACGACCGGCCACGGCAACGGCGATTTGTTCGTCTGTCGAATTGGCATTGAGCGACAGGGCTGCGAAGGTGGTTTCGGCAGCGGTAATATCACGATCGGTTTTCAGGTTGGCGAACTCCGCCGGAGTGGTTTGCTCGGCCAGGGCGATCGCAATTTCATCGTCAGTCGACTGCCCGTTCAGATTCCCCAGGGCAACCAGGTTGTCGTAGGCGGCGTCCAGGTCAAACAGCAGCGCCTCGGTGGCAACAACCACATTTGATGTGGGCGACGTGCCGGTGAGCAGGTTGTCGACCACCTGCAGCAGGTCAACGTCGCTGGCGCGGGGCGCGAGAAACTCGATCCGCATCGCGCCAGCGGTGCCGGGTGAGATGGCAACGGTGATGTCTTGGATTTCGCCGAGCGCCGCCCGGATGGCCTCGGCCAGCACGGCCGGGTCACTGTCGTAGGAGATGGCCGCGGTTTTTTGGGTGGTGTCACTGCCAAGCTGGAGTGCAAAACTGCCCCCATCGACCTGGTCAAACGAAAGCGTTTGAGTCTCGTTGAAGTGATCCAGTACCAGGTTCAGATCGAGTACGCGATTAAGCTCTTGATTGAGGTCGATTTCAAAACGGTTGATGTCCTTGAGGTTCTCCTGAACTACCTCAATCCCATTGATAACCGCCTGCACAACATCGACCGATCCATCACCAAGCAGGTCCACGGCACTCTGGTCCAAAAATGGCAAATCCTGGTAGGCTGCGCCATCGGGAGCAATCGCCGACTGCAACGCGGTTTTAATGCCTTCAAGCGCCTGGTCCAGCGAGACGTTGGTCAGGTCCAACAGCGTGCCGAAGCCGGGGCCATCAAACCCGATCGTCTCGGGAATCATGGCGAAGAAGTTGGTCAGGGAGAGTTTTTCCGCAACGTCAGTATTACTGTTGTTGCGATTGAAGGAACCAGAAATCGTTCCCAGGGTGTGGCCGGCCAGGGCGCCCTGGAGCTCAATTGGCAGGTTCACTTCGTAGCTGCTCTGCTCGTCGAACCGTGGCGAGGCGATCGTGAAATTATCGAACTGCCTGACCCCATACCGTCCTGCTGCGGGAAGTAGAATGCCTGCCTGGAAGAAAATGGTTCCCTGTTCGATGCCAATGCCTACCGGGCCTACGCTCAGCGACACATCTAGCGGCTGGTCATGCTCGGCCGTTACGCGTCCTACCAGGGTGGGGTCTTCGATGAAAAAGTTTCCGTCTGTATCAAGGCCAAAGTCGAACCTCACGTCGAGGGCCGCTTCGACGTACAGGGGCTCGGACTGCTCGAGTTCCAGGAAGCTGGTCAGGTCCAGGCCAATATCCTTGAGAGTGTCCAGGTTGAGCTGCAGGTCGGTGCCGGTACTGGTGACTTCCAGGTCGACCTGGAACTGGCCCGGTCTGCCTGAGCGAGACGGGCTGACCGAGTCCAGGGCGATCAGGGCGGCGTTGTCGACCGGCTCGCCGGTGGCAAAGACGGTCATGATCTCGTCACGGATTCCCTGGTTAATGCGGCTGGCGATCAGCCCGCCGGTGGTGTCCCACAGGTCCCCCAGGCCAATATCGAGGAATGGTAGTCCCAACGGTTCGCTCAGCATGGCCGACACCTCAGAGCTGAAATTCTCAGTCCAGATGCCAAATTCAGTGAGGCCCTGTTTGATCGTTTCTTCGTCGGTCAGGTCAATTGCCTGGTCGCCAGGGGTGGGGTTCTCCGGATCAATGTTGTCGGCATTGGGTTGGCTGACCTCGCTGCGAACTCCCGTGGGAAGGTCGGTTCGCATGAGGTCGCCTGCGGTGGTGTTGTCGTGCGACAGACCAAGGCGATGGCCAATCTCATGCCGCAGTACCGTAAGCAGGTCATGCCGGCCGAAGGCATCGCTGTCGGCATTGGCATTTCCTGTGCTATCGAACTCTTCGTCGTTCCCGGGCGAAGCATCAACAAACCAGCCGTTGTCCGCTGCGTTCTCATCGACCGTAATGGTGTAGGTACCACCAGATTCTGTCAGTGTGGCCAGGCGGTAGCCCGGCAGATCTTTGACTGCAAAGTTGAGACCATCAATTACGCTGTCGGCAGAGTCTGCTGCTTTATCTTTCCAGTCGGCTTTTGCCTGGGTGGCAATCGTGTCCAGGTCCGAGTTTAAAAGCGAAGCATTCTTTTTGCCATCACCAACAGCGATCGAAGCGAGGCCCCCGGTACCATGAAGTGACGCTGTTGCGATTGGGCCGAAATAAGCACCGGTTCCGTCATAGGCGTCAGGGGCACCACCAATAATCTGGATGTTCGGGGGCGTAGTGTAGCCAGTTCCAGCGGCAGTAACCACAATTTTGCCAATGACGAAGTTCTGGCCGTTACCCGTATCGGTCGGATCAATGCCCGCGGCGGTTGTTGTTCCACTGGAAAATTCAATCGTGGGGATTCCCGTGAATCCGCTACCCGGGTTTGTGATCGCGATGCCGGTGACAACAAAATTATTAGCATTCCCAGTGACGGTCGGGGCCAATCCGCCGGTGGAGGTTTCCGTACCGCCGCTGAAGTCAATCGTTGGTGCGGCGCTGAATCCTGACCCGGGATGGTTGATCACAATGCCGGTAACAAGGCCCGTGTTACCAAGTGTGGCCCGGGCCACCGCAGGTTGGCCAGTTTCACTCTGGCCGGAAATGGTGACGTTGGGTGCTATAGAATAGGTATTAGTACCGGGTTCAATTTCGAAGCTCTGTGCGGTGATGCCCAGCAGCGCGGTGGCCGAAGCACCGCGGTCTTCACCCGTCGCATCTGTAATCGTAACGCCAGGTGCTGCCGAATAGCGTGTAGTACCCGGCTCAATCGAAAAGCTTGCCGGTGATACGCCGTAACTGGCAACAGCACGGCCGTTTGTGCCATCACCTGTAATTTGTATGCTAACCGTGGGAGTATATCCTGCGCCATTCTCGGTGAGGGCAAGCGAGGTGACGGTAAAGTTTAAAACGTTGCCTTCCCCTGATAGGGGATTGGGATTGGAATCAGAGTTGGTTGCAGTGGTCCCGTCGAAAGTGATACTTGGAGCGGAGTCGAATCCCTGGCCAGCGTTGTTGATCACAATGACTGAGACGATAAAGTTGTGGTCATTACTGGTAATGCTCGGGGCCGTAGGAGCGGGGTCGGCATTGGAGTTGGTCGGGGTAACGTCGCTGAAAGTGATTGTGGGGGCCGAGGTGAAGCCAGTGCCGGGATTGTCGATCACCAGGGCGTTCACGAGGCCAGTTTCACTGTCGAGCTTCAGGTGTGCCTGGGCGTCGTTATTCCCCCCGGTGATGGTTACCTCTGGCGCCTCGGAGTAAGTTGCGGTACCTGGGCTGAGGGTAAAGCTCTCGGGCGACAGTCCCAGCAGTGTCGTTGCAGTGGCTCCCGTGCCACCACCGACGGTGGCGCTCGGTGGTGCCGAATATCGCGCCGTGCCCGAATTGATCGTAAAACTCTCTGCCGTAACGCCCAAACTTGCGATAGCGGTGGCTCCACTGCCGCCGCCACCGGTGATATTCACGGCTACCGGTGATGTGTACCCCGTTCCTCCTTCGACCAGCCGAAGTTCGCCGACGCTGAAGTTCTGGTCGTTACTGCTGGCCGTTGGGGCCACAGGAGCGGGGTCGGCATTGGAGTTGGTTGGGGTAACGTCGCTGAAAGTGATTGTGGGAGCCGAGGTGAAGCCAGTGCCGGCGACGTCGATCACCAGACCGCTTACGAGGCCAGTTTCACCGTCGAGCGTCAGGTGCGCCTGGGCGTCGTTATTCCCTCCGGTGACTGTTACTGTTGGCGCCGCCGAGTAAGTAGCGGTGCCTGGGCTGAGCGTAAAGCTCTCTGCGGTAACGCCAAACGTGGCCTCTGCCACCGCACCGGTTCCCTGGCCAGCGACAAAGCTCACCCCCAGCGGAGCCTGGCTCAGGTGATAGCCACTACCAAGACTGCCGACCACGAGTTTATTACCGCTGTAGCCGGCGTCATCGGCGGTGAGCCTGCGGTAGTTGTTAATCTGGAGCGTGACGTACCGATCCTCTTCACTTCCGGTAATGCGATCGCTTGAAGAGCCGTAAATGGTAAGGGTTTGCGAGCGATTTTCGGCGTCGTAGGAACCGAAATCGATCTTGTGCGCTCCATATCCGATCAGGCTAAACACGTCAGCCGGTTGGAGGTTGAATGTGTATGTCCCTAGCCGAGATTCGCCCGAGCTGGTCATCCGGTCCGGGTCGAGCAGGAACTTGTGTCCAGGTCCCGTTTCGGACGTGGTGAACGTGGCATTTAAAGGAAGATTCGAATCAAGCAGTTCGGTTGTTTCAACCTTGCTAACGGTATCGATATTGGTGCCATCTGGGGGCGTTCCCATCGCTGGGGGCGTTCCTGTCGCCCCGTCGTAATAAACGTGCAAGACGGTGTTTGACGGGGTCATTCCAACCCGGTAGATGTCGTCCCCGCTTCCACCATCAATAAGGTCGCTGCCGTCTCCGCCGGTTAGAGTATCATTGCCAATCACTTCGGGATTCCTGTCACCATAGAAAAAGTGGTCAGCGTTCCCAGTACCGGTCGGGGCCGTGGGAGCCGGGTCGGTACCTGAGTTGGTTTGGGTTCCACCCGTGAAACTGATATCTGGCGCCGAGGTGAAACCAGTTCCGGGATTGTCGATCACGAGGCCGTTCACAAGATTAGTTGCTTCGTCGAGCGTCAGGTGCGCCGTAGCGTTGTTATTACCTCCGGTGATTGTTACCTCTGGCGGATCGGAGTAAGTTGCGGTGCCTGGTGTGACCGTAAAACTCTCTTCCGTGACGCCGAGGCCAATCCCAGCGTCGCCGGCGAGGGTATCATCTCCCACTCCACCGTCGAGCCGATCATCGCCGGCACCGCCAGTTATTTTGTCATTCCCCACACCACCGTCGAGCCGGTCATCGTCGGCACCGCCAGATATGATGTCATTTCCAGCATCGCCGTTCAGAACATCTGCTCCGGCCCAGCCAATGAGAACATCATCACCCCCGTTGCCATGGAAGGTGTTGTCCTGGGAACCGCCGGTGAAATTGTCAAAGCGTTCCGATCCAACAATATTCTTTCCCTCAACAACGCCGAGGACATTAGACCCCATGCCGGTTGTACCGCCAAACTGAAATTCTACGTCATCAAACAAGGAACCGGCCCATGTTGGCAGGTGTTCTGTGACCGCGTTCCAGGGAGGGCTCCAACTCCAGTCGATATGTGCCAGGTTGGCATAGGTGCCCTCCTGGCTATGCTGGTTTGGAAAACTGTGGTACCCACTGTAATTGAGATGGACCGACCCGCCAAAGCCGGGTTGGATCCGGCCAGAAAGCGTTGCGCCACCGACAAAATTGAACGTGTTTTGGCCGCGGGTTCCGACAATGTTTTGCACGCCAATTGCAATTGCGAGGTTCTGACCCACGCTTTTGGCCAGTACGCCCCCGATAGAGATGTCATCAGGCGTACCCTCGGCAAGCGGATCAAACGGGCTGACCAGAACGGCCGTCATGCCGGCCTGGATAGGCAATCCAAAATCTTTAGTATGACTTGATAGGGCAAAAACATCGTTCGTGTTCAGTTCGACCACAGTGTAGTAAAAATCCTGATACATCCCTGAAAGATCAAGGGTATTCTTGGGGTATGTAGCACTCAGCATGGTTTGAGTTATAGCCCACAAGCCATCAGGCCCATTTACCGGGACCGGCCCTGTAGGCACGCTAATCCCAGACTCCGCGATCATTTTCAGCACGCCGGTACTGGTGGGGGCGATAGAGAGGGAATCCAGGATCAAGGCAAGGCCAAAGTACTGAGACCGGATTTTGTAAGTATCCGCCCCTCCGCCGCCGGCAAGAATATGGATTCCCGGAGTCACCGACGCGATGTTATCGCCAATACTGATCGTATCCTGACCTTTCGTCAGCATGTTCTTAAGTGCTTCTGTCGCTTTTTCTTCATTGGACGCATTGGCTGGAAGCTTCGTTTTGGGCCAGTCCGTTCCCCGTACAATGTTCACCCCACTCCGCACAACCACGTCACCAATATTTTCTGCCAGGCTACCGTCGACTAGGCCCGCCAGGCCTGTCGGAGACTTGCTGTCCCAATAACGAGTGTCGATTGCTTCGGCAAATGCATTTTCTGCTTTTGCTCTTTTAGCTAACAGACTAGCTAACAGACCGGTTGCGGTGCTGACAGGCTTTTTACCGCCAAGCTCTAAGTGCTTGAGGTTTAAGTAAGTGAAAGCTCCATCTCCATAACTCAAATTGTTTTCAACGTTAAAAAAGGCATCAGTCACCGCGGCCGTGTTCAGATTCGTTACCACTTTTTCCACGGCCTTGACGGTGTTTAAGAGCTTGTCGGATGTGCGCCCTGGAAATGTTGCCATTCCTCCAGGCAATCCGAGTCCATCCGCGTCAGAGCCCCCTTCGCCCCCGATTAACTTTCCTTCGTAAGTTGCGCCGCGGAAGAAGTGGAATGTATTTAAATAACGGCCGCCATAAATTACGGAGTTCTTATCGAGATGTGTGAACACAATTTTCTGGGTTCGGTATTCCGGGCCGAGGTCATAGATGGGCAGGTTCATGTTTTGCACATCGTATACCGTGAGTTGGACTGCACCGTTTTCGCTTGTTTTGCTGAATTCAAATCGCAGCTCATGGTTGACTGCCCGGAAATCGAGTACCAGCGGCGACTGCTCGTTCAGCAAGGCCTGTGTGTCAATGACCAGTTCGTGGTCGAGTTTTCGGGCAAGGTAGTCGACCAGTGGCAGGGTTTGGGCCATGGTTGCCAGTGTGCTGCTGCCGCCCCAGTAATCGTTGCCAAACAAGAACGTATTGGCGCGGCCAGGCAGGGTGATTTTTCCGAGGTTACTGTAGTCACTGTCGTTGGCCACGATGGTATTTGGATTAAAGACGGCCAGGTCAATCGAGGCGGGAGAGACCGAATTTCCTATCGGCTTGACCTTAATTTGCAGCTTCGATCCGCTTACATCAACGGTGAGTTCGTCGCCCGTGTAGCCGAACGCGGTTTTAATTAGCCCCGCTAGCGCGGGTTTTAGGCAAACGGCAAGATCCCCTGCGCAATTGCTGTTGGGGAGATTTACTTTGTGAACCCTTGCCCCGTCGCCACGGTCAATGCGAACCAAAAGATAGATGGCTGCGAAAGCCGGCGCAGTAGGAGCTGGCATGGGTACGCTGAATGCCGTCAGGGTAACGTCAGAGGTGGATGACGATGCGGTAGCTGACTGGTAAAAACCAAAGCCCCACTGGGTGACGACTTCCCCTGGGGAGGGAGTTACGCCAAAGAGTTTCTTCTCCAGTTGCGTTCCAAGTGGTAGCTTGTTGTCATTCGGGAAGGCAAGCGTGTCATCACCGTAAGTGGCAGCTGTTGAGTAAAGGTTGCCATTGCTCAACACATGGACGTAGTTTTGACCCGACCGGGAAAGGTCGAGATGGTTGTTTTTGTGGTGGTGGCTTTCCTGGAGCTGGGCCAGGCCCCAGTTGCCCTGAAAATGGTAGGTGTCGGCTCCTTTACCGCCAGCGGCCAGGTCGTAGGCCAGGTCGTCAGCGGTTTGGTCGCCGATCAGCAGCGTGTCGTCCCCAGCTTCGCCCTGAAGAATGTCAGAACCGGCTCCTCCGGCTAGGACGTCAGGTCCCGTGCCCCCTGTGAGCAGATCGTTCCCGGCGAATCCATAGATCTGGTCCGCGCCCGGGCCACCCGAGAGCGTATCGCCGGCGGCGACGCTGGTCGTATTGCCATTGCCGATAAGAACGTCATCCCCCGTACCGCCGTCAAGAAAGTCGGTTTTCTGACTGCCAATTAGATGATCGTCCCCTTTGCCGCCAAGAGCGTAGTGTGCCTCGCCGGCCGGCGAAGCAGCAAGATGATCGTTGCCGGAGTCTCCATCAGTGGCGGTAACCAAATGCAATGAATGGGTGTTCGACTTGTCGGCATCGCTCGGTGGTTTGATCTTTAGCGAAGAAGTAAACAACCCGGTGAGCCCCGTCTTTTGGGCCTGGTGCGCGTCGGAGTAAAACTGCAGGGTCGTTTTTGACTGATCGTGGGTAGGCCGGACGAAATAAATCGTGCTGTCGACCAGGCCCGGGATCGGTTTGTTTGGATCAGTCGACTTGTACAACACAGCCTGGCCGACCGTTAACGGGTATTTTGCAGGCAATGTCAGCTTGTTAGAGCTGATGGTTGCACCAGTTGCCGCAAAGTTAAAGGACGCTTCGATTCGTGTGGCCGCTTTTTGGGGACCAAAAATCAGATCATATTTCCCGGAACCGACGACCTTGGTAATCCCGATGACCGAGTCGGTGCGGTCGGCTGCTGCAATCTTAATGCCAGTTGCGAAACCATTTTTAAGGGTTTTTTCCTGCTGGGAGGGCGTAAGTGATTTGTGTTTGAAGTTTGTCACCACGCCCATGTTTGAAAATTTGATCTTCCAGGGACGATCGACCGTTCCAGCGCCGGTGACCAAAACCTGGGGTTTTGCATCAAGTTTGACCGAGCTTTTGAGCCCTCCAGTGGTGTCTAATACCTTCTGGTCAATCGCAATCTGAATTGCCTTTTGTAGTTGGTAGGCACTGGTGTTAACCGGCAGTGTTTTGGTGGTAAACTCGTAGCTCGATGGAGAGGTTGCCCTGTCTATAAACTTGCCACTGAGCTTAAAAGTTGCCTTGTTGTCCGAGGTGTAAATGATGTTTGTTGAAAGCCGGTAGGTTTGATCGGCTGCGTTGGCTCCCTCTATTTCTCGTATTGCCACACTCGTAAAGGCACCAAGCCCAACGTAGAAAAGGTTGTCTGGTTGTCCGGGCTCTATGGTAAGTGTTTCGGATACGGCCAGATCGGTCGCTGTGTCTTCTGCAAACGAAGTGTTGGTCTTGATCTTGACCTTGAAGGCGTTGGCGAAATCAGAGTCTCTCAGCCCGCCGAGAGTAGTAACTCCCACACCGGTCCGCTGCAGCAAGGATAAGTTATTTGGTCCCACAAGCTCGACGGTGGGCATGGAATAGTAGCCCACGCCGCCTTTAGTCACGACGATCTTGGTCACAATAAAATTCTTGTCGTTGCCTTGACCGTCTGGGGGGGGGCCAGCACCATCATCCTTGCGCGTCCCGCCACTAAAGTTGATCGTCGGAGCGGTAGTGTAGCCCCAGCCGCGGTCGGCAAAATTCTCAAACTCGATCCCCGTGACTTTTCCAGAGCTGTCGAGCTTGGCCTTTGCGGTGGCCTGCTGACCGGGTGGGGCCACCGTGCTGTGCGAGATTGTTACGGTAGGTGCAGTTGTGTAACGAGCTGTGCCAGAGGTGATTTGGAAGCTATTGTCGGAAAGTCCCAGTTTGGCCACGGCCTCCGCTCCGGCGCCATAGTAGCTTCCGGAAATGACAACCTCGGGAACTTGGGAGTACGGTTTATGCTTCGAGTGGTCTGGTTTTGGGAGAACCTCAAAGGCATTCGCCTTAAGCGTGTTTGCCTTTTTGGGCGTGTGAGCAGTAAGTGTTGTCTTTTGCTTTCCGGGAACCACCAATTTTTGCCAGGGCAGTGGCGGTTGGGTATTGCTATATGTAATTTCAAGGGCACTATTACTGACCCCCTTTGAAATGACAGCATAGACTTCGTCGAGCGCTGCTAATTGTGTCAGGAGTTTCGTCCGGACTTCGGTTTTTGAGAAATCGTCGGCTTTTAGTTTGGGCACCTTGGCCCAGTTGTCGACGTTGTCGTTTTGGATCTCGGTCTCAAGTTCGGTAAACAGAGTGTTTTGAGGTCCGGGCTCGGAAAACTTGATGTGCCAAACCGTCTCTCCGTTTTGGATTGCGCCTTCGTAGCTAGCAGTAGCGGGCGTGGCGAGTTGGAGTTCGAAAACATTGGTAACACTGTAAACGACATGAGTTTTACCGTCGGCAGTGAAGTGATCTCCGCTCGCAAGCGTTGTGAAATTTGTAGCCGTTCCGGTGACCAACGTGGAACCCTTCGTAAGCGTCACCGTACCCGTACCCGGTACATCCGAAACGGTTTGTGTTTGGGTGACGGTGAAGTCGTTTCGACCGGTTGCTGCCACCATGGCGTCACGAACCGCTTGGGCGTCCTGCTGCAGCTGCAGGGTTTGTTTTTGCGGGTCGGTAATTAACGTCGAATTGCGAAAACGGCCACCAGGCCCATCACCAAAGGTGAGATAGCCTTCCAGGGCAGGGCGGGTGATTTTCCACGTTTCGCGTACAGGCAGCTTGGCAGCAGGGTCTGTAGAAACGAGGGTAGGCAGCTGGGGGGTACTGTTGTAGGTGACGTCACTACCCCTCAGGTTAGCCTCAATCGGATTGCCGTAGTCGCTGTAGTCGAGGATATTTTGCTTGGCGGGGATTTGACCAGGTGCACCAGCCTGGAGTTGGCCGGGCAGTTCGGCACCATTTTTCATCTGATAGGTGTTGTTCCCTTGCCCGCCGATGATACTGTGGACCCCGTAGACGATGAGTTTGTCTTTCTGGCCGGCAATCCGCACCGAGACTTTATTCAGCGCAATGGTGTTTTCCTCCTGGTTGACAGTCACTTCCAGGTCGTCTGTGATTGCCGAGAGGTCGAGCTTGTAGATTCCAATCCTGATCGGGTGTCCAATTTTTTTGAGCGACGCCGGTATTGCCTTGACCGTCAAAGTGTCCTGCTTGTCGGAAGCAGAAAGGCGCTTTGGTCCCCACAGTTGCTCTGCCTCGACGTTGCTGAGTTTGTGATCGGTATCGTTGTAACCCTGACCGGTGGCGTAAGTGACCGTAAAGACATCCTGCCTGACAGCGTTGCCTCCGGAAGTCCCCATGGACACGTCAAGCGTGATATCAAGAGACTTCGCCCCGTCGATTTCTTCAAAACTAAGCGTATCGTTACCGCCCGTGTCGAGGATGTTGTCGCGGCCCCACTCGTCTTCGAAGTAGTAAATATCGTCGCCACTGCCGCCAGCCAGGTCGTCGTTACCTTCGCCGCCCCACAGGTGATCTGTTTTGGGGCCGCCGATTAAAAGATCATTGCCCGCAAGGCCTCGCAGAGTGTCGCGGCCTGAGGGGGCCCTGAAGCCGCCAGTGTCGATTTTTTTAAGAACTGCCTCGCGTTCGGTTACCTTGGTCGCATCATTCGGCCAGTGGGTTTCTGGCGGGCCGGTGCCAGGTAGCTCTCGGAAATTCTGCAGGTTGTTCCACGCCCAGGTGCTGTCGCCGTCGCCGATGAGGATGTCGTCTGCAGTTCCACCGATGAGGTCATCGTCGTCTTTATAGCCCATGAGTTTGTTGGGATTACTTTGGTGGCCAACGAGAACATCTTCGTTTTTTCCACCAATCACAATCTCAAAATTCTCTAGCCCGCCCTTCACAAACGAAGAACTTCCCTTTGTAAGGTTCACTTTGCCGCGATTGTGGATTTGTTCAACTCTCGTATTTGTTGCCAGGTTGACCTGGATTTTAGAGTTGGATTCCTGGAAACCGATCAAGTCCTGGCCACCGGCACCATCGAGTGTGCCTTCGAGCTTGCCCCCCGACTTCACCTTGAATTTGTCATCGTTTTTTGCAGCCTTGATGTCAGCCGGAGCGAAGGTCTTATCAAAGGTGATCGTTTTTGTGTCGCTGTCTTTTTTAAGGGTGAGTTCGACGGCTTTATCACCCTTCCCAAGGGTTCCCTCAATGGTCCAGTGGCTGGCCTGGGTAAAGTCTATGTCGTCGGTGTTACCGCTGGTGTTTTTGACCGGTTGATCCGTCTCTTCACACTTGCCTGCCTGTATTTGGCATTTAACCGTCTTGGCAGTCACTCCTAGCGAGTAAAGTAAATTTTTTATTAAATATGTGTCACTGTTGCCGGTCGGCAGATAATCGACCAGGTTTTCACCTTTTTGCACGATCGCTTTTCCTACCGCCAGAGTGCCGCGGATAGGTAGCGACTGCAGACTGGGGGCTAAAACCGACCCGGTGGCATATTCCAAATCGAGATCCCCCCCCAATAGGGGGCTACTGGTGAGATCCTCCGAGGCGGCCACATCGGTGCCGGTCAGCGCTGCCAGGCGGCCCACGAAGGCGGTGCCCACATCGCCGGCGGCTACATCGCATCCGTACAGTAAGAGGTCGGCCCCGGGGGCCATGGCAGCAGCCCAGCGGCCGACCTGGCTTGAGCGGTGATTGAGTGTTTGGGTGTTCAGTTCGGTTTGGCCTAACAGGAGCCGGCCGGCCGAGCCGTGCGAGAGGATGTGAATCGCCGCCAGGCCCTCGCGGCTGGCCAGGGTGGCGGTGATCTGGTCGAGTCCGTCGGAGTCTGCCGAGAGCGCGATGACCTCCAGTTGCGGGTTGCCGCGAAGGGCTGTGGCCAGGTCCGAGTGGCCCTCGATTGCGCTATCAATAAATACCAGTTCGCGGCTGGTAGAAGGCGTTTCCAGGCGGGTGGAGGCAGGGATGATTACAGGAGCGATTGGCCCAGAGATGGCCGCCGTAGGGGCCGAAAGTGAATTCATTTGGGCCGGCAACGCGGTCGCAGCGGCCGGGGCAGAGGCCCCCCGAATGAGAGAACTGCTAGAAAACAAGCTTTTTTTGGCACCTGCGGCAGCCGGCGGGCCGCGAATCGGGTCGGCTGATTGATCGGTACTGGTAGAAGCGCCAGCCGGCGGTTCGACCGGCTCTTGTGCGGTGGCCGGCTCGGCTAAAGGAGCCCCAAGGGCGGCTGCCGGCCAGGCGTAAAGGGCGGCTGAACTTGCCGCCGGCTCCGCCTGGGGCGCGTCAGCATCGCGGGGCTCGCTAAGGTTTTCGGGGTCGGCTGGGATGGCCTGGTCGGGCTCTTCAAAGAGCTCGCGGTCGAGCTCCAGCTGGGATTCGGCAGCCGGGTCCACCGGCCACAACTGGGCTTCGGCGACCAACTCGATTTTGAAGTAGCTGTCGGCTGCATCGGTAGCGGGCCCTAATAAACTGGCGCCAGCCGCCGGCCTTTCGGCCGTGACCCCGTCCCCCGATACCCGTCCAACGAGCAACTCGTCCGGGTTGATTTCAACAGCCAGCGGGAGGTCCCCGGCGAGCATCACACGCGGCTCGAGCGTCTCGAACTGACGCCGTCGTCGGCGGGCTTTTTCGCGCGCACGGTCAGCTGCATCCCGTCGATAGCCCGCCTGTCCACTCATGCTGCCATCCCTACAGCGACTAATCAATTTGCAAAACGGCGGATCGGCCGTTGTGATGTTTTCGCAGGTGCCTGCCAGCTTGCAGCGAGAAGGCAATAGGGGGAAACCACCAGAGAGCCCATGCTAATACTTGGGTATAAGAATACAACCCGATAAATCAGTAAAATCAAAATAAACTACCCAATGCCTTGTCCGTGAAATAGATTTCCGAACTAGTTGTTTTATCCCTTGAGACGCTATTTTTTTGGTTAGTTTTGGTTAGTGGTTGTTGCTTCTCTGAAAGGTTAGACAGGTGATTTTGATCGGCCCAGGGCCGTTAAGAGCTGTCACATCCGGCCGTTTCTGCGGGCGGCGATGTGGTTACCCGTGTTTGCGGTGACTTCAAACGGTTGGCGAGGGTGGTCAGCCGCCGGTCGAGGTTGTCCAGGAGAGGGTTAGCCCATTTCGAAAGAGCGGATTACCGCAGTGTGAGCCGACGTGAAAGTGGGGGTAGAGTGACCGATGTTGAGAGCCCCCGGGCTGCCCTGGTCGTGTGACTCGCCAAAGGCGGCCACGACCGGAGGAGAGGACCTTTTGTGTCTAGTTTGAGTTCAGCCTACCAACGTAGCCCTCAGGCGGTGACCGAAGAGATTCCATCGGGACCGAGCTTCGAGAGTTGCTGCGTCCAGCCGTTTTGGGCCATGGGCGGCGGTTTGCCGCAATGGTGGTCGGACGAGGTCGTCCGGGTGAGGTGGACCGTTTGGCGGCAGCGGATTACTGCAGTACCAGCCGGTGGGAAAGCTGGGTGGACCCGCAGGACGGTTTTGATCAAATGGGAACGAATAGCGCCTATATATATTAAGTACTGTTAATGTTTTGGCGTTGTGATGGTTTTGGTGTTGAGTTTTTCGACCGGGCGTATTTTCTAGAGGCGAGCAGGGTACACGTTAGTTAGTGTTTGTCCTTCACAAGAGCCGTCTGCCAGGCTGGTCCGGGATTGGGCCGTTTACGCACCGTTGGACTGAAAACGGCTGCCAAACTGGTGCCACCCGGGGGACAATCCCGGTCGTATTGTCCTCGGGTGCGGGCCGTTCTGGCTGGCGGCTGCGGGTTGCCGCGGTAGCGAGGTGAAAGGGCCTCGGGATTCGCGAGCCAGGCGAGGGATGGCCAAAAGGCCCTGGCCGAGGTCGTTCTTAAGGGCCGGTTGGAGTTCAGCTCGCCCGGGCCGCAGTCGCTCGGTAAGGTTTTGGGAGGTGGGCTGCCGCCGGATTCCCAGGCCAAGCGAGCGGAATTTCAATTCAGGCCGCCCATCGGGTAAGGCACGGCTGGGTGGTTGACCGGTGGTTTGGATGTTGGCCACGGAAGTTTCTAAAACCGTACTGGTTGGGCCGGGTGCCGGCTGGACTGGCCGGGTAGCAACTGGAGCAATTGCGGTGGTGGTGGTCAACCCAGCCGGGTCTATCGGCGGGGTGGCCGATTGGGTCACGTCGGCGCTGGCTGGCTCGGCCGGATCATCCTGTGTGGGCAGGCCGCTGCCAACTGCGGTGGCGGTGGTCAAGACATAGGTCGCCGCCACGTGGTGTACCGCACCTGCGGTGGTTTCTGCGGCGATGGTTGCTGTCGGTTGCGGGCTGGCGGTGATCGTGGTGGTGGTGCTACCGAGGTTGTCGCGGTAGACGGTGTAGTCGGCCGCGTCTATCACCTCGTTTCGATTACCGTCGGCAGCAAGCTCGGTGGTCCAGCCGAAGGTTGACCGCCAGAGCGCGTAGTCCGCCTCGTCGACTGTGCCGCTGGCGTCGTAATCACCCGCCAGTGGTTCCGCCACCATCCTCCACGAGGTCGAAACGTCACCGCTGCCGTGGTTGCCGAGAGCGTCCGTCAGCTGGCTGGCATGGAGAGTCAGTTTGTAAGTGCCAGCGGCACGGGTCAAGCTTTCCAATCCGCTGAGGCGATAGGTGTTCGTGGCGGACTCGACCAGGGTGAACTCCAGCAGTGAGTCAATCTCAATCGGGTTACTATCTTTGGTAAGTGTGACGGCGTCCGGGGTGAAGGAATCGGTGTCGATCGGCTCCAGGAAGATTGCGGTCAGTGTGTCCGAATCGCTGTCTGATGTGGGTGGCTGTAGCTGAACGATGGTAGGCCCGGCGTTAGTAATCGGTGGGGTGGTGTCCGAATCGACAGTTTCAAGCGTGTTGTGCCCATCGATGTAGGAGACGGTGACGCCAAACAGGTCACCGACATCACCCTGTGTCAGGGCGTAGGTGCTGCTGGTCGCACCCGGGATGGCATGGATGGAACTGCCAATGCGGTGCCACTGGTAGCTTGCGGTCCCCAGCCCATCCTCGTCGGCGAAGGTGGTGATGTCGGCAGTGAGCGTTTCGTGTTCTGTGAACCGGGGGGCAACAATCCTCACAACTCCGGTGGGCAGGTCGTTGACGTTGGCCACCGGTATGGTCGGACTGGAGGTGATGACACGGTTGTGTCCGTTGGTGTAGGAGATGGTCGCGGTGATCACACTTCCTACATCGTCCTGGGTTAAGGTGTGGGTGCTATCGGTAGCCCCTTCGATGGCCACGTGGTCACGGCTCCACTGGTAATAGAGTTGGCCGACAATCAGATCGTTGGGCTGGGCCACCAGGGTCTGGTCTTCAATTGGATTGCCAAAGATGGTTGCTGAATAGGCCAGGTAGGTTGCGGTGACGGTAATGGTGTCGATGGTGTTGGAGCTTTGGCTGGTGTCATCATCGGTGACCGTGGCGGTGATCGTGTAGCTAGTGGTGGGATCGGTATTGATGTACTGATGAGACAGTTCCACAGGCTGGCTGCCCGAGTTGCTGGCCGAGAAGTTGTATTCCTCGCTGGTTGAGTCACCCCAGTTGACGGTCAGTACAAAGGTGTCGAGCGTACCTGGGTCGACGATGTTTCCAGTGATAGCGAGGAGGCCGTCCTCGGAAATCGGGGCGATCGGGTTGAACGCGATGGTTGGCGCGACGTTGTGCACCGTCGCGATGGTGGTATCGGTGGCCGCCTCTGAATCGTCGTCGGTCACGGTGGCCGTAATCGAGAACATGTTCGAGACGGTATCGGTCGGCTTGTCGTCCAGGTACAAGTGCGAGAGCTCGATGGTCTGGGTGCCCTGGTCGCTGGCCGTGAGTAAATATTCCTCGGTGTTGCCTGCCGTGAGCGAGTCGCCCCAGTTGACCGTGAGCGTAAAGGTGTCGAGGGTGCCCGGATCAGTGACGGTTCCGGTCAAGAGGAGGGTTTCATTTTCGTCGATATCTGCCGGTGTATCGAGGACGATCGTCGGGACGATATTGCTGACAGTCAGGTCAGTCGAGTCGCTGGCCTGGCCAGTGTCGTCGTCGGTGACGGTGATCGTATAGATATCGACGGTGGTACCAGTTGGATTGTCATCCAGGTACTGGTGGGTGAACGTAAAGGCATGGCTGCCAGCGGTGGTGGCCTGGTAGGTGTAGGTCGTTTCGTTCTCCAAACTGGATGCATCGCCCCAGTTCACATGCAGGGTAAACGTGTCGAGCCTGCCAGGGTCACTGATCGTGCCGGTCAAAGTCGCCGTGCCAGCCTCATCAATAGCGACAACCGAATCGAGAACAACAACCGGGGCCACGTTAGAAACATCGACTGTCGTACTGTCAGTTCCCAAGTCCGTATCGTCATCGGTGACGGTAGCCGTGATCGTGTAACTCCCACCCGACGTCGCCGTCGGGTCATCATCCAGGTATTGATGAGACAGCGAAAAAGTCTGGCTGCCACTGGAGATCGCTTCCAACGTGTGTGTCGTCTCGTTCGATGGACTGGAAGGGGCACCCCAATTCACTCGCAAGGTAAACGTGTCAAGCCTGCCAGGATCGCTGATCGTGCCGGTCAACGTCGCCATACCATACTCGTCGATGGAGGCAATTGAATCGAGAACAATGACCGGGGCCACATTGGCCACCTCGACCAGCGTGCTGTAAATTGCTGAATTTCCATCGCTATCGGTGACTACGGAACTGATGGTGTACGAGTCACCAGAGCTGCCTGTCGGGTTATCATCCAGGTAGCGATGCGTAAGCATAAAGTTCCGACTGCCAATCGCGCTCGTCCCATAACTGCGGAACGTTTCATTCTCGGGGCTGGACGGATCCCCTCAATTCACATTCAACGTGAACGTATCACGTATGTCAGGATCGATAATCGTCCCAGTTAAGGTCGTCGTACCATCCTCCGAGGTGCCAGCAATCGGATCCAGAACAATGGTCGGTACTACGTTCACCACATAGACCGTGGTACTGTCACTATCGGAATGTGTATCGTCATCGGTCACCGTGGCGGTAATCGTGTAGATGTCGGCTAATGTCCCATCCGGGTTGTCATCCAGGTAGCGATGCGTGACCTCAAAATCCTGACTGCCGGTGGAACTGGCCGAATAGAGGTATTCCTCCGTGTTGCCAAAGGTGACCGAACGGCCCCAGTTAATCGTCAACGTGAAGGTATCCAACCTGCCAGGATCGCTGATCGTACCGGTCAACCTCGCAACACCATGCTCATCGACTCCCGACACCGGATTGACCACGATCGTCGGCGTGACATTGTGCACCGTGACCGTGGTACTGTCACTGCCTTGCTTGCTATCATCGTCCGTTACGGTAGTTGTGATTGTATAAGTGTCCGCCACCGTCGTGTGCGGGTTGTCGTCCAGGTACTGATGCGTCAACGTAAACGACCTCGTACCCACCTCATACGTGTACTGCTCAACATTGGTCGGCGAGAGTGGATCACCCCAATTCACATCCAGAGTGAA
>Ga0310123_10000171_pt1 | contig 56647 bp, 35 predicted proteins | sample CB6_AW_1057_MG_FD_203505 | JGI IMG/M metagenome (GOLD analysis project Ga0310123, IMG submission 203505) | Marine microbial communities from Western Arctic Ocean, Canada - CB6_AW_1057 | ecosystem: Environmental > Aquatic > Marine > Oceanic | place: Canada: Western Arctic Ocean | collected... | reverse complement strand
CTTCCATCGCTCGAGGTTCTTGGGCGTCAGGGCGAAAACCTTGCCGACGTGCGAGAGCGTGATGTCGCGGCCGCCCACGGCACTGGGGATGGCTCCCACCTGGCTGCCCACGCCCCAGCCCTTGTCCCGGACGTAGTTCGAGTAGGTCGAATTGCCCAGCCCACCGCCTCCCGCGAAACCGGCGAATGCGCCCAGCAGGGCGATCTGTCCCAGGAAGATCAACGGCCAGCCACCATCGTTTCCGTCGTTGAAGAACAGGTTCCCCACCGACTCGCCATCCCAGTGCCCGTCACCGTCGAGATCTTCGAAGCTCTCGACATTGCCGTCGGGACTGAGCGTGTAGGGTTCGACGACGTCGGGGTGCCCGTCCTTGTCGAAGTCGTTCTCGCCGGGGTCCAGCACACCGTTGCCGTTGGCATCTTCAGCGGCGACGACCGGGACGTTGCCGATCTGGAAGAAACCGCCAAAGACGTTGCCCCACTTCTCGGCACTGACCATCGTCACGCCGATCACGACGCAGAAGCCCAGCACCACGACGATCTTGGTCGTCATCACCCACTGCATCATGTTGTAGATCTTGCCGCCGACGAGGATCGGCAGGGTCACACCAGCCAACAGGAGGTAGCCGAGCGTGTTGACCAGGAACTTGTCGTCGGGGCCGGGCGGCCGGTCGAGATACAGGGCGGCGATCACCGTGGCGGCGGTGGTCGAGAGGGCGGGGATGAAGGCACCGAAGCTGAGCAGGACCAGGACACCGATCCAGAACGCCGGTCCCGGGCGGGCCCGCATGAATCCGGTGAAGACCGGTTCACCGCAGTACATCGCGTAACGGCCGCACTCGATGTTGTAGAAGACCTGCCCGATGATCGCGACACCGGCGATCCACATCAGTCCACCGCCGTACTTGGCGGTGATCTCGGCCCCCAAAAGCCACTCGCCTCCGGCCAGCTGCACTCCGCACATCACGACGCCGGGACCGATGAACCCGGACAGGTTCTTCAGCCCCAGCCGTTTTGGCTCGGGCAACTCGGCGTCACCCCAATCCGGCAGGCAGGTCTTGGGGCGGAACCGCCCGTCGTCGGCGGGCTCGCCCGGAGAATTGGCTGCGGTCGCACTCCCGTCCTCATCGGCCGGCTTGTTGTCACTCATCGGCTGCCCGCCTTCAACAGGTCGCTCGGCCGGCCGTCGCCTCGGAATGACGCGAGAGGGACCGGGCGACTATGATGGACCGAGGCTAGCCCACGTCGTGGGCCGCCACAAGCGGCCGGGCCGTTCCTGAACCCGAGGTCCTTTCGAAATGCCCGAGATGCCGGAAATGAAGCTCTCGACCCTCGTGACCACGGCTCTGCTGGCGGTGACCTGGTCCGCGGCCGATTCCAGTGCGGCACCACCAACGGACTTCAATGCCCTGAGAAGCGAGTATTCCGGGTCGGTGCTGAAGCTGGTCCGCAGGCGGTGTGTGACGTGTCATTCGACCAAGGACAAGAAGGGCGAACTCGATCTGCAGCGGTTCGATTCGCTGGCGTCGGTCCGCCGTGATCCGAAGGTCTGGATCAAGCTGATCGAACAACTCGACAACGGCGAGATGCCCCCCAAGGACGCGCCGCAGTTGACCAAGGTCGAGAAGACGCTGTTGCGGGGCTGGGCACGGCGATACCTGGACGCCGAGGCGTTGGCCCGTGCCGGTGATCCGGGGCGGGTGGTGCTGCGTCGGTTGAGCAACGTCGAGTACACGCGGACGGTCAGGCAACTCACCGGGCTGCCCACGCTCGACCCGGCTCACCAATTCCCGGTCGACGGTGCTGCCGGCGAGGGGTTCACCAACACGGGCGAGTCCCTGGTGATGTCGCCGGCGTTGCTGAACAAGTATCTCGACGCCGCCAAGGGCATTGCCGCTCATGCGGTGTTGCTCTCGGATGGCTTCCGGTTCGATCGGGGCACCACTCGTCGCGACTGGAGTGATGGGCTGATGGTTCGGATCAAGGCCCGCTACGCGCGGCATGTCGGGCCGGACGGACGGGTCGACATGGAGAGGTATTTCGCGGCGACCCTGGAGCACCGCAAGGCGTTCGCGGCCGATCCGAAGGCGATCCGCAGGGTGGCCGCCGAGAAGAAGCTGAGCGGCCCGTACCTGGCGAAGATCTGGAAGGCGATGAATGCCCCGGGGAATTCGCCGATGTTGCAGGGATTGGCCGCCGAGTGGCGCGAGGCGAAGCCCGGCGACGGGAAGCGGTTGGCCACGGCGATCAAGCGGTGGGAGTCTCAACTGTGGGCGTTCGGGACGGTCGGGCATTTCAAGCCGTGGCAGAGTCGCAAGGTGTCGCATGTGGATCACCAGGCGTTGCGGCTGAAACTGGTCGACGCCGACAAGGACGGGAAGATCGTGGTCACGTTGGCGGCCGGAACCGCCGGGGACGGTGCCGATGGTGACCTGGTCCACTGGCAGCAACCGCGGCTCGTCAGCACCAGCAAGCCGGCGATTTTTCTCAGGGATGTCCGCAGCGTGGCCGTCGAGCTCGATCGCCTGCACCGCCGGGAACTGCCGGCGGCTGGACGTTACCTGGCTGCGGTCGACGAGGTCGAGCGGGCCAAGAGCGAGGTCGACGTCAAGGCGTTGGCCGCCCGTCACAAGCTCGACCGTCACCTGCTGTCGGCCTGGCTGCAGATGGTCGGCATTGGCGATGGTCAGACGGTGCGGATCGCCAAGTACCTGCCGGGGGAATTCGTCAATCGCCAGGGGTACGACTTCATCGACGGCTACGGAGTGCAGCAGACCCCGTCACTGATCACCAACTCGTCGGACCAGCAGGTCAACGTCCCCGGCACGATGGCCCCGCACAGCATCGCCATGCATCCCTCGCCGACACTGTTCGTCGCGACCGGCTGGCGGAGCCCGGTGGCGGGGCCGATCAGGATCGAGGGGTTCGTCCAGGACGTGCACCCGACCTGCGGAAACGGTGTCAGTTGGCGACTGGATCTGGCCCGTGGCCGGTCGAACCGCGTGCTCCGCAGCGGGGCGGTCGACAAGGCGGGCCGGCAGACGATCCCGGTGCTGAAGTCGATGGTGGTCCGGGTGGGTGACCTGTTGTCATTGAAGGTGGGGCCCAAGGGACGCGATCACTCCTGTGACCTGACAAGATTCAACCTGGTGATCACCGAGTTGACGGGCAAGAAGCGGACCTGGAACCTCGAGAAGGACGTCGCCGACACGATCAACGACGGCAATCCTCACGCCGACCGGCACGGGCACGCCGACACGTGGCACTTCTACCAGGAACCGGTGACCGGTCCGTCCAAGGCGGGCCTGGTGCCCGAGGGATCCTTGCTGGCCAAGTGGCTGGAAGTGACCAAGCCGGCTGATCGACGGGCCCTGTCGGTTCAGATTGCCGGGCTGGTGACCGGTCCGCGTCCGAAACAGAAGGACGCACCCGACACCAGGCTCTTTGATGCGCTGACTCGTTCGGACGGCACGCTGCTGGGATTGGTCGATCCGTTGGCGATCAGCCGCGAGCCTGTCGGTGGGAATCCGCCGAATGAGGTGGGGCCGGACCCGAAGATGTTCGGCCGGGCTCCGGCAGGAGTTGAGATTGGCCCGACCGACCTGGTCGTGACAGCTCCGAGCGTGCTGAAGCTGACCCTGCCGGCGTCGGTTGCGGCGGGCCGCGAGTTGATCGTCACCGGCCGCTTGCACAAGTCGGCCCAGGGCCGGGGCAGCGTGCAATTCTCACTCGGAACCAAACCACCGGCCGTGGACCGGGTGATGGTGGGTCCACCGATCGTCGTCGGAGCCAATTCGCCCGGTGCCCGACGGGTGGCCCGGTCGATCTCGGAGTTCCAGGACCTGTTCCCCGCGGCGATGTGTTACTACCGGCTGGTGCCGGTGGACGAGGTGATCACGCTGGTGCTCTTCCACCGCGAAGACGAACCGTTGATGCGGTTGATGATGACCGAGACCGAGCGGCACGGACTCGAGCGGGACTGGAAACAACTTCGGTTTGTCAGCCAGGACGCCCGCAAGATTCACAGCACCTTCGACCTGTTCCAGGGATTCGCCTCGCAGGTGGGCAAGGTCAAGCAGTTTGAACCGCTTCGCGAACCGATCCGCAAGCGAGCCGAGCTGTTCGAAAAGCATCTGAAGTCGACCGAGCCGGTGCAGCTGGAGAAACTTCTCGATTTTGTCGGCACCGCCTGGCGTCGACCGCTTGTGGCCGCAGAGCGAGCCACGTTCAAGACACTCTACGGACAACTCCGCAAACAGGGACTCTCGCACGATGCCGCCTGGCGGCTGTTGCTGGCCCGGGTGCTCGTTTCGGCCAACTTCCTCTACAAGGTCGAGGAGCCCGGCGAGGGCCGGGCGGCCCATCCGGTCAACGACTGGGAACTGGCCAGTCGCCTGAGTTACTTCCTGTGGTCGAGCCCGCCGGATGATCTGCTGAGACAGGCGGCCCGTTCGGGGCAGCTGCAGAACCCGAAGGTCGTCGCTGCCCAGGCGGCACGAATGCTCGACGATCGCAGGATTCGCGGGCTGGCAACCGAGTTCGCGGCGCAGTGGGTCGGGATCCGTGGGTTCGATTCACACGACGAGAAAAACGAGAAACTGTTTCCCGAGTTTGCCGGGCTCCGTGGGGCGATGTACGAGGAATCGGTGCGGTTCTTCGAGCACGTCTTCCGCAGCGACGGCCGGGTGCTGGACCTGGTTGATGCCGACTACACGTTCGTCAACGCCGAACTGGCCAAATTCTACGGCCTGGCCGGATCGGGAGAGCCGGCCGACGCGAAGAAGCCGGGCACCTGGTGGCGGGTCGACGGGATCAAAAAGCGGGGGCGAGGCGGCATCCTGGGGATGGCCAGCCTGCTGGCGAAGCAGTCCGGGGCGTCACGAACCAGCCCGGTTCTGCGAGGCAACTGGGTGGTCGAGACGATGCTGGGCGAGAAGTTGCCCAAGCCCCCGGCCAAGGTGCCCGACTTGCCCGACAGCGAGACCGATACGAACGGGTTGACGGTTCGGCAACTGGTCGAGAAACACCGGCAGGTCGCCTCGTGTGCGGTCTGTCACGAGCGGATCGATCCGTTCGGATTCGCACTGGAATCGTTCGATGCGATCGGCCGATCCCGACAGAAGGACCTCGCCGGTCGTCCGATCGACACGAAGGTGGTACTCAAGGACGGAACCCGGTTCAACGGGATCGAGGGTTTGAGGAACTACCTGCTGACCAAGCGGCGCGACCAGTTCGTCAGACAGTTCTGCCGCAAGCTGCTGGGCTTCGCGCTCGGACGGTCGGTCGAACTCTCGGACGAGCCCCTGCTGGACCAGATCCAGAAAGACCTGGAGGCCAACGACTACCGCCTTTCGGTGGTCGTGAAGGCTATCGTGACAAGCCGCCAGTTCCGGTACCATCGGGGGCTGCTGGCGACGAAGTCGGATGAATGAGTTTCCGAAAAGGACTCGACAGATGACAGATGCCGTGACCCGCCATCGTTTCACCCGCCGCGCGATGTTGCGTGGGCTGGGTGTCAGCATGGCGCTGCCCTGGATGGAATCGATGAACGTCTGGGGCGACGAGCCGTCGTCGAAGCAGCCCGGCAGCGAGCCGCCCGTACGGTTCGCCTGCCTGTTCTCGGGCAACGGGTTCCACAAGGCCGAGTGGTCCGCCGAGGGTGCCGGTTCGCAGATGAAGCTCGGCAAGGTGCTCGAGCCGCTGATGCCGTATCGCGAGAAGATGCTGTTCATCCAGGGCCTCTACAACGCCGAAGCGCTGAAGGGCAACATCCACAGTTCTCAGACCGGCAACCTGCTCTCGGGGGCGCCCCTGGCGGCCGGCGGCTCGATTCGCTCGGGCACCAGTATCGACCAGGTGATCGCCCAGAAGTACGGCACCCAGACGAAGGTGCCCAGCCTGGTGCTGGGGTGCGAGAAGTCGATCGCCAGCGTCCACAAGAACTACTCGATGCTCTACAGCTCGAACATCTCGTGGACATCCCCGACCACGCCGACTCCGCTGGAGATCTACCCCGCCCTGGCGTTCGACCGGATGTTCAAGAACACCGTCCAGAAGACCGACCGCAGCGTGCTGGATGCGGTGCTGGCCGAGGCCCGTTCGCTGCGCGGCAGGATCAGTTACAGCGATCGACGCAAGCTGGACGAGTTTCTCGACTCGGTCCGTGACGTCGAGCAGCGGATCGACCGTGCCGGCAAGGACGGGAAGTTCCAGGGCTGGCGGCCGACATTGACCAAGCCCAACATCCCGCGTCCCAAGGACGGCCTGCCGCAGGATGTCGACGAGCACATGCGGTTGATGAGTGACATCCTGGTGCTCGGGTTCCAGACCGACACCACCCGGGTGGCCACGCTGAAGCTCAACAACGATCACTCGTCGATGAGGTTCCCGCACCTGGGCGTGGACTACATGATCCACCACCTGCTGTCGCACAACGACACGGCCGACTGGTTGAAGGTCAACCAGTTCTTCATCAAGCAACTGGCCTACATCGCCGCGAAGCTGGACAGGATCCAGGAGGGTGAGCGGACCGCGCTGGACAACTCGATGCTGCTGTACTGTTCGAGCATGCTGACCGGTCACCACGATGCGACGCAGTTGCCGGTTGTCCTGGTGGGCAGCGGTGGCGGGAAGATCAAGACCGGCCGGGTGCTGGATTACCGCGGCAAGCCCAACCGGAAGATGTGCAGCCTCTACATGTCGCTGCTCGACAAGGTGGGCATCCATCGCAGGACGTTCGGCGATTCGACCGAACGTCTGGGCGAGGTATGAGTGTCGAAGTGGTTCGAGCCGATGGCATTTCGCTCGAGGTGTTTCGAGGCCGATGTGGGTTGCCCGTCGTCCTGGCCGCCACCTTCGGGATGCTCGCAGCCGGCCACGTCGTCCTCGCCGGGGAAACCACGCCGTTTGATCGCGAATTGGCCGCGATTTCGAAACGCCTGAGACCTCGAAAATCCGTGCCGCCTGTGACGGTTCAACGGTTGGTCGAGTTGAGTCGCACGGCCACGCCCGATCGGCGAGGCCGGCTGTTGCGGTGGATGCTGGACCAGAAAGCCGACATGCGAACGGTTCTCCGCCGCGTGTCGTTCGAAGGGGCCCGGTTGAACGGCGCGAAACTGACCAGGCCCGCGCTGGCCGATCGGCTGAAGTCGGCGTCATTCGTCGAGGCCTACACCTCCGAGGACTACCAGGCCGGCCGGGGTGTGTTCACCGCCTGGCTGGCCGGCGCGAAACTCAAAGGGGCCCGGCTGGAGCGAGTCGACCTGCACGGAGCCAACCTGCAGAAGGCCGACCTGAGAGGCGCGTCACTTCGAGGAGCCAACCTGTCCGGCGCGGTGCTCAACGGAGCCGACCTGCGAGGGGCGGATCTGACCGGGGCCGACTTTCGTCGGGCTCGACTGGCCGGAGCGAGGTTGGATGGTGTTCGCCAGGACGGGACGAAGTGGCAGGGGGCGACACTTGCCCTGGCCCGGGGACGGAAACCGGCGGCGGCTCGGAGCAACAGGCCCGATGCGGATTCGCCGGCGTTCTTCGAGAACCGGATCCGGCCCCTGTTGATCGCCCGATGCGTGAAGTGCCATGGCCCGAAGAAGGCCGAAGGCGGTCTGAGGCTCGACTCGCAGCGGGGACTGCTCCGGGGCGGCGACGGCGGACGTGTGGTTGTGCCCGGAGACCCGAAGCGGAGTTCATTGATGGAGGCGGTCCGCCGCGAGGGTGAGTTGAAGATGCCGCCCGAGAAGCCGCTGAGTCGTCTGGAGATCGCCGATCTGCTGCAGTGGATCCAGCGGGGTGCTGCCTGGCCCGAGGGAATGGTGCTCTCGGAGGGAGGTCCCACGCTGCGGGGGGGGCCGATCACCGGGGCCGAACGCGGCTTCTGGTCGTTCCAGCCGGTCCGAGACCCGACACCTCCAAAGGCCGACGGGCCGGGTCTGAGAAACGACATTGACCGCTTTGTTCAAGACCGATTGGAGATGGCCGGCCTCGAAGCGGCTCCAGCGGCCGATCGCCGGACGTTGATTCGCCGAGCAACGTTCGACTTGACCGGGTTGCCTCCCACGCCCGGGGAGATTCAGGAGTTCGTCGTTGACAAAAAGCCCGGAGCGTTCCGGCGAGTCGTCGACCGTCTGCTCGAGTCTCCCCAGTACGGCGTTCGCTGGGGGAGGCACTGGCTCGACGTGGTCCGCTACGCCGATACGGCCGGCGAGACTGCCGATTTCCCGACACCGCTCTCGTACATGTACCGCAACTGGGTGGTCGACGCGATCAACGACGATCTGCCCTACGACCGGTTCCTGCTGCACCAACTGGCTGGTGACCTGATCGCCGAAGCCGACAAGTCTCTCGGCGATGCCGACTATCGTCGGCTGAGGATCGCCACCGGCTTCGTCGCCATTTCGCGTCGGTTCGGTTTCAACTCCGAGAAGTACCACAACCTGACGATCCAGGACACGATCGATACGCTCGGCCAGGCCGTTCTGGGACTCTCGCTGGGCTGTGCCCGATGCCATGACCACAAGTACGACCCGGTCAACACCGAGGACTACTACTCGTGGTACGGCATCTTCGAGAGCACCCGCTACTCGTTTCCCGGTTCGGAGGAGAAGAAGAAACCCTACGATCTCTATCCCGTGGTGCGTGCCGACCGTGTCGAATCGGCCAAGGCGGCCTACGACGCCGAACGGAAGAAACTGGACGACGAGATCCGGCCGCTGGCGTTTCGACTGGGCCTGTTGAAGGCCGCGTTTGGCGACCGGCAGCAATCCCCGGGGGGGCGGAAGCGAACGGTGACGATCAGCCCCTGGCGGTCCTACCTGGCCGGGCGGCTGCTGAATCAGCAGGCACGCAATCGCAACAATCACCAGGGGTTTCACGTCTGGCATCGTGACAATCTGCCGATGATTGGCGTCAACGTGTCCGGGGTCCGACTGAAGGTTCCGGGCGACGTGGCTCCACGTTCCCTGGTTGTTCATCCGGCCGAAAAGGACGGCGTGGGGATTGCCTGGCGGAGCCCGATTGCCGGTCGGGTCCAGATCTCGGGCCGAATCACCGACCAGCACGATTGTGGTGACAGCGTGCGATGGCACATCGACCGCCTGGACGGATCGGGCCTGCAGCCGCTGGCTTCGGCGGGAAACAAACGGGCCGGCAGCACGCCGATTTTCGGTAAGGCACTCGAGTCGGTCGACGTGAAAGTCGGCGATTACCTGCAACTTGTCCTGGTTCCGCAGGCCAATCATGGATGCGACCTGACGCGGGTCGAACTGGAGATTCGCGAGAACGTCCAGCCGGGAAAGAAGCCTCGCCGTTGGCGGCTGGTGCCGGATGTGATCGATCGGTTTCACCTGTCGAACCCGCACCCGGGCGTTGGCGAATCGGGCGACGTCTGGTCGTTCTTTCGTGCCCAGGTCGATCGGGGTGCCGTCTGGGCCGGCACGACTGATCTGAAACCCCTGATACTGGAGCTGGACGGGGACAAGGACGCACTGGCCGGGATGGCCCGGCGGTTGGAGGTGCTCGAACGGCATCGAAAGGCCCTGGCACTGCGCGAACCGGTCGGGATGCACTACGGGGCGATCGACCGGGACAAGCCGGCCGATGCCAGGATCCAGGTCCGAGGCGACCGGGCGAAGCTGGGTGAAGCGGTCGTGAGGCGGAACCTCGAGATCCTCGGCGGCGAGAAACTGACTCGGCCCACGGGCAGTGGACGACTCGAACTGGCGGGCTGGCTGACTCGGGATTCGAATCCGCTGATGCCGCGGGTGATGGCCAACCGGATCTGGCGGGGACATTTCGGCCGTGGCCTGGTCGCCACCGAGAACGACTTCGGTGTTCGTGGCGAACGCCCTTCGCATCCGGAGTTGCTCGACTGGTTGGCGTCTCGATTCCTCGAGGCGAAGTTCTCGGTCAAGAGAATCCACCGGTTGATCATGAACTCGGGAGCCTACCGGAGATCCAGTCGGTTTGACGAATCGGCGGCCGAGGCCGATCCGGATGCCCGGTTGCTGTGGCGGTTCAATCGCCGCCGACTTTCGGCCGAGGAGATCAGGGACTCGATCCTGTTCGTCAGTGGCGATCTCGACCCGAGCTTCGGCGGGGCCCATCCGTTCCCGGCCGAAGGCAGTTGGACCTCCTTCTCGCAACACTCGCCGTTCTACGGGTTGTATCCGTCCAGGCGTCGCAGCCTGTTCCTGATGCAGCAGCGGTTGAAGCGGCATCCGTTCCTGGCGCTCTTCGACGGTGCCGACCCGAATGTCAGTACGCCGCGCCGCGAGTTGACCACCGTTCCGACCCAATCGCTGTACCTGATGAACAGCGAATTCGTGCACCGTCAGTCGGCCGCCCTGGCTGATCGGGTGTTGGCGGGATCGGCAAGTCGTTCCGAGAGATTGCAGCGAGGCTGGTGGATGACGCTGGGTCGTGCAGCGAGCGACAAGGAGCGTCTCGAGGCCGAGAGATTCCTGCTGGCCTACACCGAGTCGTTGGGCGAGGCCGGTGGCGATCGATCGCACCAGATGGCCTGGGCCGCCTTGATGCGGACCCTGTTGACCCGCAACGAGTTCCTGTTCGTGGACTGAGGCGATGAATTCTCCGACGGCATCCCAGGATGGTCACCCCAGCCGGCGCCAGGCCCTGGCCAATTTTGCCGGTGGCTTTGGCTCGTTGGCCCTGGCCGGCACGTTGTCCGAGGATGCCCGGGCGGCCTCAAGCGGTGCCGACGATCCGCTGGCTCCCCGGCAGCCGCATCACACGCCGAAGGCCAAGCGGGTCATCTTCCTGTTCATGACCGGCGGCGTGTCACACGTCGACAGCTTCGACCCGAAGCCCGAACTGGTGGCCGGGCACGGCCGGTCGATCACCGTCGACAACTGGCAGGGCAAACTGGGTGAGTTCAAGCGTCACCTGAAACGACCCGACTGGACGTTTCGTCCGGGTGGAGAGAGCGGGATCGAGGTCAGTGACCTGTTTCCGCGTGTGCGGTCGATCGTCGACGACCTGTGCGTGATCCGATCAATGGCCTCCGACCACACCAACCACTACGAGAGCACACTGGGAATGCACTGTGGGTCGTGGACGTTCGCCCGTCCGTCGATCGGGGCCTGGTGCAGTTACGGCCTGGGGACATCCAACCGCAACCTGCCCTCGTTCATGGTGTTGGCGCCCAGGACGCCCTACGCCGGGGCACAGACCTGGGGCAGCGACTTCCTTCCCGGGTGCCACCAGGGCACGTGGGTCGTTCCCGGGGCCAACCCGATCCCCAATCTGCGACCGCGGACTCTCAACAATCGGCTGCAGCGGCTGGAACTGGAACTGCTGGGCAAGGCGAACCAGCGGCACCTGGAGCAACGGACCGCCGACCGGGCCCTGGAAGCGAGGATCCGTTCGTTCGAGACAGCCTTCGGCATGCAGCGTGAGGCTCCCGAAGCGATGGACCTACGGGGTGAGACCGCTTCGACATTGGCGATGTACGGCATCAAGCCGGGTGAGACCTCCGGCTTCGGCTGGCAGTGCCTTGTCGCCCGGCGACTGGCCGAGCGGGGAGTGCGGTTCATCGAGTTGATCGACGTGGGGTCATCGGCAAACTGGGACGCGCACGGTGACATGGCCACGCACGGTCCCCTGGCCAGGAACGTCGATGGACCGATCACCGCACTGGTGACTGACCTGAAGCGGCGCGGCATGCTCGACGACACGCTGGTGGTCTGGACGACCGAGTTCGGTCGTACGCCGTACCACGAAAAGGCCGATCACCCCGGTCGAGAACATCATCACCAGGTGTTCAGTTCGTGGATGGCCGGCGGTGGGGTGAAACCGGGCATGATCTACGGAGCATCGGATCCGCTGGGGATCGACGTGGCCGAGCAGAAGGTCCACGTGCACGATTTTCACGCGACGATCCTGCACCTGCTGGGACTGGACCACAAGCGGTTGACCTACCGCTACGCCGGTCGAGATTACCGCCTGACCGACGTCCACGGGGACGTGGTGCGGGGAATCCTGGCCTAGCGGGCGGGGGAGCCGCGGGCCGTTTCCGAGGACCTAGAGCAATTCTCGAGGGACCTTGCCGCCGTAGACCAGGTGCACCGGACGGCCGCCGGGATCGACGATTTCCTCGTCACCGGTCATGCCGATGCCGCGGTAGACAATCCGGCAGAAGTCGGCCACGTCGACCTTCCGCGATGTCGGGTGTGCGGCGTTCTTGTCGGTGCTGCCGATCACCTGGCCACCGCGATAACCGCCGCCGGCCACCAGGATGCTCTGGGCCTGCGGCCAGTGGTCGCGGCCGGCGTTGCCGTTGATCTTCGGCGTGCGGCCGAACTCTCCGGCCGTCACCACCAGGGTGTTCTCGAGCATCCCCCGTTGGGCCAGGTCCTCGATCAGCACACCGACGGCCCGATCGTGTCGGGGCATCTTGTTGTCGAGTGCGCCCTTGAGGTTGCCGTGGTCGTCCCAGTAGCCGGTGTTGAGACTGACAAAGCGGGCTCCTGCCTGGATCAGTCGACGGCACAACAGTGCCTGTTCGCCCCAGCCCGGACCGTATTTCTCGCGGGTCTTCTTGTCTTCCCGGTCGAGCTCGAATGCGGCCTTGGCCTTGCCCGACATCAGGATGTCGACCGCCTGCCGGTCGATCTCGTCGATGCTGTCAAACACCGGCGACTCGTCGACCTGGCGACGGAAGCGGTCAAATTGCCGCGAGAGTCCCAGGCGGTCGCCGAGGCGGACCTTCGAGAGTCCGTCGACCAGCGTGAAGCTCTTGTGGTCGGCCGTGGGCAGCCGTCCCGCCTCATTGCCGTAGCTGAACTCGCCGAGCCGGAACGGGTTGTGGGCGACTCCGAGATGGGCTCCGCCATGGAAGCCGAAGCCGCCGTCATTGAAGTTGACCGTGGCGGGGACGCCGGGGTCGCGGGGACCGAGGAGTTTCGAGACGCAGGCCCCCATCGAGGGGTTGCGGGGACGGCGGTTCGATCCGTTGGCACCCACGAATGCGGTCAGCATCCAGTGAGCCGCGGCCCAGTGGTCGCCGTTGCCGTGTGAGAAACTGCGGATCACCGACACCTTGTCCATGATTCTGGCCTGGTAGGGCAGCAACTCTCCGACCCGCAGACCCGGCAGCGACGAGGAGATCGAACTGTATGGGCCGCGGATGTTCGACGGTGCCAGTGGCTTCATGTCGAAGGTGTCGAGTTGGCTGGGGCCGCCGTGTTGCCAGATCAGGATCACCGACTTGTCAGATCTGTACTGCGGTCCCCGCGACTCGGCTCGCAGCAGATCCGAGAGAGTCAGGCCAAAGACCCCGAGCGAACCCACTTCGAGAAAACGGCGGCGGTTGATGCCGTCGCAGAAAACGCCACGGTCAGAATCGCGATCCGTTACACGCAGCATCACGGCATTTCCTGTTGGATCTGATGTCGTCGCCCACCTGACAGCGACCGACCAGAATATATCAGCGCCGACCCGTCCGGCTCAACGGCTTGTGGACTTCTGGTTTGAGATCCGGCTTTCTTGAAGATCGGCAATGTCGGACCGGTGGATTCAGCGGGATGTGTGGTGTCGGATGCCGTTGGCCGTTGGCCGTCGAGGCGTCGATGGCCGATCGGACCGCTCGGCAGTGGTTGCAGTCGGTCCGATTATTCGACCCGTATGGCCCCTGCGGGTGGGATCGATCGAGAAGGCGGATTCTGCGGTACGGCCGGTCTAACCCGCCTCGAGTCCTCAATTGTCCACCCAGTGGGCTCCTTTCCCGCCCAGCCACGTGTCTGGACGGACGATGTTGGTGATGCGACCGGCACCCCTCACCTTTCGCGTCGGTCGCAAAAGACCTTTGCTGCTTTCCCTCCGACGAGAAGTCTTTTCGGCTTCTCGCCGGTCCTCACACAACTGAGATCGGCACCTGTGAGTAGAGCCCTGCCGGCCACTTGGCCGGCAGGGCTCGTTTTTGTCCGGGAATCCTGTGGGAAACAGGCTGGCTCCTTGTACGGTGGCCGAGCCCGTCCGAGAGCAGTATCCTCGTCATCCACTGTCCGCCGTATTCGTCCCCCAGAGTTCCACACCGTGAAAATCGAACACCTGGCCTGGAATGTCGAAGACCCAATCAGCGTGGCTCGCTGGTATGTCGAGAATCTGGGCTTCACCATCAAGCGGCAGATCGACGACCCTCCCTGGATCCACTTCCTGGCCGATGACAGCGGCACGGTGATGCTGGAACTCTACGGCAACACGGCTGTCGAGGTGCACGGTTTCGCCGAGATTCCCGTGATGTCGTTGCACCTGGCCCTGGTCAGCCACGACATCGAGGCCGACATGGCCCGCCTGTCAGAAGCCGGTGGGACACCTGACGGCGAGATCAACACCAACGAGGCGGGGGATCGCCTGGGCATGATCCGTGATCCGTGGGGATTCTGTTTGCAGCTGGTCCAACGCGCTGTGGCGATGATCTGATCCGGGCACGGTCATACGATCGGCCCACGTGCCTGGCTGGTGGCGTGCCGGATTCTCAGAGGCAGAGGCTCCCGTCAACGAAGCGAGGCGATGATGAGTGATTTTGCGGGACGACATGTTCTGATCACAGGTGGCACGCGGGGGATCGGCAAGGCGTTGGCGGTGATGTTGGCCGCCGAGGGCGCCAAGCTGTCGCTCAACTACGTGTCGCGGTCCGCAGATGCGGCGACGGCCGTGGCCGAGGTCGAGGCGGCCGGTGGGCAGGGGGCTGCGGTGGCCGGAGATGTCTCGACTCCTGCGGGAGCCGACGGGATCGTCACGGCGGCCCGGGAGGCATTTGGACCGATCGATATGCTGGTCTGCTCGGCGGGAACCAGCAGTCCGACCCCCGCCGACGAGATCACCTGGGATCTCTGGAAGCACGAACTCAGCGTCAATCTCGACGGCACGTTCACGATGATCTACGCCGTCAAGGACGAGATGATCGAGCGGGGCTTCGGGCGGATCGTCACGGTCAGCTCGATTGCGGGTCTCCGTGAGCGGATGAACCAGGTGCCCTATTCGACGGCGAAGGCCGGTGTGATCGCGTTGACCCGCTGCACGGCTCATGCCTGGGCGGGCAAGAACCTGAGGGTCAATTGCCTGTGCCCGGGGCTGACCGAGACCGAGATGGCTCATACGCTCGGCGACGACGCCATGGCCCACATCATCGAGAACACTCCGATCGGGCGAATCGGCCAGCCCGAGGAACTCGCCTCGGTGGCCCGGTTCCTGCTCTCCGAGGAGTCGAGCTACATGACCGGTCAGACGATCGTCGCCAGCGGCGGACGCTGCATGCTGCCCGGTTAGTCGAGGAACGCACACATGGTTGGCGGAACGGTGGTCGGTGACCTGGAGGTCCTGTATCGGCCGGATCGTCCTGAACTGGGCTACTTGCCCGAGGGCCCGATCGGGTGCGGGTCGGGTGAGATCAGTTGGGTGGCCATCCAGCACGGTCTCGAGGAGACCGTGGGGTCGCTCAACGTGTTGGATCCCGCCGCCGGCTTCAACCGCCATGTCGGGCTGCCCGGCCGACCGGGGTTCGCGTTTCCCACCGACGATCCCGACGTGTTCCTGGTTGGCATCGAACGGCACGTCTGCCGTGTCCAGCTGAGCAGCGGGGAATACGAACTGCTCAGCGAGGAGGTCGACGCCGGTGTCGAGAACACGATCATCAACGACGGGGTCGAGATCGACGAGGGGTTGGTGTTCGGCTGCAAGGACCTGGCCTTTGACGACCACAAGGCGGGCCTTTACTTCTGGCGGGCCGCCGACCGACGCGTGTTCCAGCTCCGCGACGATCAACTGTGTTCCAACGGCAAGGTGGTCCGACGCGATGGCGCGGGGTGGTGGATCTGGGACATCGACTCGCCAACCAAGGTGGTGGTCCGCTATCGGCTCGACCTGGACAGCGGCAGCTTGAGCGAACCGGACACCGTGCTCGACCTGACCCACCTTCCGTTCTTTCCCGACGGGATGATCCAGGGGCGGACACCGTCGACTGTGATCATTGCCTTCTACAACCCGGAATCGGTCGATGCCGGCGAGGTGCACGAATACGACCTGGAGAGCGGAGACCACCTGGCGACGTGGCGGGTGCCCGGGTCGCCCCAGGTGACCTGTCCGCTGTTGTGGGACTCGCCGGAGGGGACGCGGCTGGTCGTGACCACTGCTGCCGAGAACATGTCGGCCGAGAAGCTGGCGGAGTATCCACTGGCCGGAGCGATGTTCGTTTCCGGGCCCGTGGACCAGCCGGAGAGCTAGGTGATGTCAAGCGAGCTGTGTTTCAAGACGGCGGTGGAACTGTCCGGCCTGATCCGGGCCGGAGAACTTTCGGCCCGCGAACTGCTCGAGGTTCACCTGGACCAGATCGAACGGGTCAACCCGCAGGTCAACGCGATCGTGACGTTGACCGACGATTTGGCCAGGACCCAGGCGGCGGCGGCCGACGAGTCGCAGGCCCGCGGGGAGTCGCTGGGTCCCCTGCATGGCCTGCCGGTGGCTCACAAGGACCTGGTTGCGACAGCCGGCATCCGCACGACATGGGGGTCGCCGATCTATGCCGACTTCGTGCCGAGCGAGGACGCTTTGCTCATCGAGCGTCTGAAGGCCGCCGGCGTGGTCCAGGTGGGCAAGACCAACGTCCCCGAATTCGGCGCGGGGTCCCAGACGTTCAATCCGGTCTTCGGGGCCTGCCTGAATCCCTACGACACATCACGGACCTGCGGCGGCAGCAGCGGGGGAGCGGCGGTGGCCCTGGCATGTGGCATGGTGCCGATCGCCGACGGGTCCGACACAGGCGGCTCGCTGCGGAACCCGGCCAACTTCTGCAACGTCGTCGGTTTCCGCACCTCTCCGGGCCGCGTCCCGGTTTACCCGACCGAGCTGGGCTGGTTCCCGATTTCGGTCCAGGGGCCGATGGCCCGCACCGTCGAGGACACCGCGTTGATGCTCAGCGCGCTGGCCGGCCCGGATCCTCGTGTCCCCATCTCGTTGGCCGATCCGGGAGAGACCTTCCGAGGATCGCTCGAGAGAGATTTCAGCGGTGTCCGGGTTGCCTGGAGCCGCGACCTGGGCTCGTTCCCCGTCGACGATGCGGTTGCCGAGGCGCTCGAGTCTCAACTCGAGGTCTTCTCGACCATCGGTTGCTCGCTGGATCACGCGCACCCGGATTTCCGTGATGCCGACTTCTGCTTCAAGACGCTGCGGGCGTGGGCCTTCGAGAGCAAGTTCAGCCCGTTGCTCGAGGAGCATCGTGACAAGATCAAGGAGACGATCATCTGGAATGTCGAGGCCGGTCAACGGCAGAGCGGTCCGGACATCGCTCGGGCCGAGCGGTTGCGGACCGCTTTGTTTCACCGGGTCCGCGAGTTCCTGGACGACTACGAGTTCCTGGTATTGCCGGTCAGTCAGGTGGCCCCGTTCGATGTCGAGACGCCCTACATCACCGAGATCAACGGGCAGTCGATGGAGACCTACATCGACTGGATGATGTCGTGCTACTTCATCACCGTCACCGGTCTGCCGGCCCTGTCGCTGCCGCTGGGTTTCACCGGGCAGGGCCTGCCGGTGGGGCTGCAGGTCGTCGGGCGTCACCAGGACGACTTTGGGGTGTTGCAACTGGCCTACGCGATTCAGCAGGCAAACGGCACCTGGCAGCGGCGTCCCGGGGTTGTGGACGCCTGAGTCAACAGGCGACGAAGAGATATAAGGAGAGAGGGTCATGCTGCGAAATGTCCTGTTGCTCCAGCTGTTGCTGGGTTCGGCCGTGTCCCTGGAGGCCGCTGATCGGCTCGAACTGGTTGACGTGTTCACGGCCGGAACGGAGGGATACCACACGTACCGGATCCCTGCCCTGGCGGTGACAAGATCGGGCGTACTGCTGGCCTTCTGCGAGGGGCGGAAGACGAGCCGCGAGGACCTGGGCGACAACGACCTGATGCTGAAACGGAGCAGCGACGCGGGCCGCACGTGGTCGAAGCTGCAACTGGTCTACGAAGAGGGAGGCGACCGCAAGATCACCATCGGCAACCCGACCACGGTGGTCGATCGCCAGACGGGTGAGATCCTGGTCTTCCTGCAGCGAAACGGCCGCGACGCGCTGCTGGTCACCAGCGGTGACGAGGGCCGGACGTGGTCGAAGGCCCGCGACATCACCAGCCAGGTCAAGCACAGGGACTGGCGATTTTACTGCGTGGGGCCGGGTGCGGCGATCCAACTTCGCTTCGGTCCCCACAAGGGGCGGATCATCGTCCCGGCCTACCACCGATTGACCGCCGACAAGTCAGGAGCCAGTCGGGCACATGTCTTCTACAGCGATGACCATGGACGGACGTTTCATCTCGGCGGAGTGACCGGTCTGCACACCAACGAGTGCCAGGTGGTCGAAACCGTTGAGCGCGGACGATACGGCCTGCTGCTCAACGCCCGCAACCACTGGGCCCGATCCGGCGGCAAGCCCAAGCTGGCCGGCCAACGCATCGTCGTTCGCAGCGTGGATGCCGGTGCCAGTTGGCAGGAGCCGGAATTCGACAAGACACTGGTCGAGCCGACCTGCCAGGCCAGCCTGTTTCGGCACAGCTTCGCCTCGGCAACCCGTCGGGGCAGGATCCTGTTCGCCAACCCGGCGGCCGGTTCGCGCAGCCGGGCCACGGTGCGGCTGAGCTACGACGAGGGTCGGAGTTGGCCGGTGTCGCGGACCTTCTACCCGGGTTCCTCTGCCTATACGGCCATCGAGGTGCTCACTGGCGGCGAGATCGTGGTGCTGTTCGAACGCGACGGGTACCAGAAACTGACCCTGGCGAGGTTCGGCCTGCAGTGGCTCGAGACGGCGAAGTAGAATCGGCCGGCCGGGGCTACGTCATCAAGCCGGGAATCGGCTTCGACTCTTCCAGCAGGTTGATCAACTCGGGCGGCACGCCGCGAGTCACCCGGACCTCGCCGACGTCGAAGAGCGTGTTGAGCACTGTGGCGAGCAGGTCGCGGGGTGAGTAGGGGGTCGAGATCGGCTTGGTGGCGTGGTTGTCGCTCTGGCCGATCACCTGTCCGCCGGGCACTCCGCCACCGGCCACCAGCAGGCTGGTCAGCCCGCCGTAGTGGTCGCGACCACCGTTCTTGTTCTTCCGAGGTGTCCGACCCATCTCGCCGGTGACCACCAGCATGATCTTTTCGGAGAGTCCCCGCTGGTGGACATCCTCGAGGAACGCCGCCACGGCGTGGTCGACCTGGGGACCGAGCCAGTTCATGCCGCCCAGGTTCTTGGGGCTGTTCTTGTTGCTGTGGAAGTCCCAGCCGCAGTCGCTGACGGTGACGAACCCGCAGCCGGCCTCGCACAGCCTCCGGGCCATCAGCATCTGCTTGCCCAGCAGGTTCGACGCACGGCTCATGTCGTACCAGCGGTGCACGTCGGAGTTCTTGAACAGGTGGCTGGTGTCGTAGCTGGCGACCGTCTCGGGGCGTTCCTCCGAGAGGTCGAATGCCCCGGCCACGCCCCGGGTGATCACCTCGAAGGCCTGCTGCTGGTACTTGTCGGTCTGGTCGACCAGTGACTCGTCGTCGAAACGCCGCTTGAGATTGTCCAGTCCGGTCAGCAGCAGCCGTCGGTTGTCGAAGCGGTTCCGCGGCAGTTTCAACTGCATGTTGTCCTTCAACTGTCCACCGCCACGCGGATTGAAGGCGACGTAGTTGGGTCCGAGATCTCCGGCGGCCGTCAGGGTCGGCAACGCCTTGGTCTCGAAATTGGATTTCATCTTCAGTCCGGGCTCGATCGCCTCGGGAACCACCAGCACGTTGGTGGGCATGCCGCTGGAAGGCGAATTGGTGCCGGCGACTCGGGCGTACAACGCGCCCATCGTGGCCTTGGTCGGGTTCCCGCCGCTGGCGACTTTCTGGTAGGTGTGGCCTGAGTTGTTCGAGCGGTACGAGCGGAGAATGCTGAAGCGGTCGGTCATCTGCGAGAGTTTCTCGAAGTGACCACCGAAAGTGATGCCGGGGATCCGGGTCTGCACCTCGCCCGAGCAACTGTGGATTTCGACCGGGGCCGACATTTTCGGGTCGAACATCTCGATATGCGGGGGGCCGCCCTGCAGGAACAGCAATACCACCGACTTGTCCCGCACCGGATGCCCTGCCGCGGCCAGGGCGTGGCGGACCGAGAGCATCTGGGAGAGTCCCAGACCACCCATGGCCAGCGAGCCGACACCGAGAAAGTCGCGGCGGGCGAGGCCCTGGCAGTGACGGCTCGGTCTGGTGTCCGAAACTGTCAGCATGGTCGATTCCTGTGCCAGACGACGGAGATCCGTCCCGGTTCGGTTGATGAAGGATACATCAGGAACGGTGCATGGAAAAGCCGCATCTGTATCTGTCGCACCGCTGTTCCGCTGTTTCTCGATTCGACCACCCGAGGGAGGTGGCTTGAATCGGCTCGAGCCAATCCGGGTTGCGGTGGCTCTCTTTGGCCGGTTCAGCCCAATTCCGCTTCCACTTCACCCAGCGTTTCGCTGATCCCGTTGAGGATTTCGTCGAGGTCGTCCCGCGTGGTGCACAGCGGTGGTGAGAGATTGAGGATGTGTCCGGAGTGGGCCTTGATCAGCAGTCGACGGGCCTTGAACCGGTTGTTGATCCGTTCGATGAGTTTCGTCTCGGCCGGGTAGATCTCGCGTGTCTCACGGTTGGCGACCAGGTCGACCGCCTGCATGAAGCCGATACCACGGACATCGCCGATGATCTGGTGACGGTCCTGCAGTTCCCGGAGTTTCCCGGCCAAGTACTCGCCGGTCTCTGCCGCGTTGTCGACGAGCCCCTCGGCCTCAATCAACTCGATGTTCTTCAGTCCGGCGGCGGCCGATGCGGGGTGTCCGGCGAAGGTGAAGACGTGCTTGAGGTGCTTGCCTTCGGTGGCGAACTCGGCGGCGACTTCGTCGGTGGCCAGGGTCGCTCCCAGGGGCAGGTAGCTGCTGGAGATGCCCTTGGCGATCGACATGATGTCCGGGACGATGCCGAAGTGCTCGACGGCGAACAGTTTTCCCGTCCGTCCGAAACCGGTGATCACCTCGTCGGCGATCAGCAGCACGTCGTGTCGGGTGCAGATCTCGCGGAGCATCTGCCAGTAGACCGGGTCGGGCATCACGGCACCGGGTCCGCTGGCGATCGGTTCGGCGATCACCGCCTCGACGGTTTCGGGACCGTGAAACTGGATCAGTTCTTCGATGGCCTCGGCGCACTTCACCGCGCACTCCTCTCGTGAGGTGCTTCCCAGTTCGCATCGGTAGGCGTTGGGCTGTGGAGCGTAGACCATTCCCGGAGGTCCGGGTTCGTAGTCGGTTCGTGGCGAGGTGGGAACCGATCCCAGGAACAGCACGCCCCCGGTGGCTCCGTGGTAGGAGCCACGGCGGCTGATCAGGCGAAACCGTCCGTCGTGGCCGCGTCGCTTGTGATAGGCGCGGGCGATTTTCAGTGCGGTCTCGTTGGCCAGCGATCCGCCGCTGACCGGGAAGACGCGGTTGAGCGTTCCGGGGGCCAGTTCGGCCAGCTTGGCGGCCAGTTGGATCGTGGGCGGATTGGTTGACCCCTGGGGGAAGTAGGGGATTCGCTTGAGTTGTTCGAAGGCGGCCTCGGCGATCTCGGTCCGGCCGTAGCCGATGTTGACCGACGAATAGCCACCGTTGACGTCGATCCAGGTCTCGCCGTCACTGTCGGTGACCCGGATGCCGTCGCCGGAGACGAAGATCAACGGCTCGTTGTCACGTGCTGACGATTCCCAGTCCCGGTTGTGCTGCCACAGGTGGTCGAGCGCCGCCTGCCGCAGTTCCGCTGTGGTGCCTGTGAGGTCGGTGGTGTCGGTGGTGTCGGTGGTGTCGGTGTCGATGCTCATGGGTCACCGGTCTGTTGCAGGACTGGGTTCGGTCAGGGAGTGGAAGGCGTGGCGATCGCCACGCCGGCCGCCCGTCGTGTTGAACAGATCCCGAATGTGATCGTCCATGGTGAAGTAGAGCACCTGCCACCCCGTTTCGACCAGCCCAACGGTCTGTTGGACCAGTTACTTGCGTCGGTCTCGGTGTCGCATGGGAATCGACACTGCCCAGACACGCCGACTGAGGCAGTTCGGGGTTGAGATTCAGATGCCCAGAGCCGAGAATCACCGGCGACAAGGTTGGCCCGAGGAGGAACGGCAATGGTGATTGACGCTCAGCAGACCAACAACCGACCGTTCTGGGCCATTCTCTCGCTGGTTCTGCTGATCGTGATTCTGGTCGTGATCCGGACCGTCGACTGGGGCGAAGCGAACGACTTGGGGACGGTGCCGGTCTCGGTCACCGTACGTCAAGACGGCGAACTGGTCTCCGACGTGATGGTCACCCTGTTCCCGATGGCCCACGTCGTGCCTTTGCGGTCGGCGGCCGGGACAACCGGTCCCAACGGTCGCTGCGACGTGACCACCTTGCGATTTGACGACGGCGCGATGCCGGGGCCCTATGCCATCGGTGTCGAGAAGGTCCCGGCGTGGTCGTTGCGATTCCACGACCAGGCGTTTCTGACCGCCGATCCCGGTGCACCGCCGGCCGGAACTGACCCCTCGCAGATCGGTCCCATGAGAATGTACTCGATGGCGCGCGAGCAGGAATCCAGACCCCAGCCGGGCGCATTTCCGGCCAAGTACATCGATCCGATGCAATCGGGGCTCAAGGCGAGTGTCCAGGCGGGCGGTCCCAACGACTTCGAATTCGAAATCAAGAAGTGACCTCCGCGGGTCATCGGGCCTGGATCGTTTCGACGGTCGGGTCGTTTTCAGTGATCCGGACGTGTCGGTCGACGGCCAGGTTCTCGAGGACCTGCTCCTGTCCACTGGGCCAGTGCACCGTCAGCCGCTTGATTCGCTCGGATTCGCCCAGTCCCAGGTGCAGCATCGCGGGGCTTTGCGAGAGGAAGTTGATGTGGGGGTAGAGTTCTCGGCGGATCACTCGCCGAGCGGTCTCGCAGACGATCTTGGCTCCGATCCCGAACCGGTTGCTCCTGGTGCCCCGGAGTGAGACTTTCAGCCAGTGCCCGGCCGGGAAACGGTTCTCGTAGACCACCAGTGCTCCCCCGCCGGCCTGCCGGACGAACAGTTCGGGGCGTCCGTCGCCGGTGATGTCCCAGGCCGAGACGCTCCGCCCATCGCCGATGTTGTCGGCTCCGGAGAGGAACCCGATGTCGTGGAAGTGGGTTTCGTCGCCGGATTGACCGTTCAGGAACACCCCGTTGCGTTCGTAGGCGCTGAGGTTCTTGCCGCTCCTGGAGAACTCCCATGGATTGCGGACCCAGAACTCGCCGTTTGGCCCGTCGAGTTCCCGGAGGTTGTCGACCTTGGCCATGCAGTCGAACGGCTGCGTCACGGCAGCCAGCCAGACGCAGCGTCACCCGTCGGGTTGGCCGGGCGTGACACTCTGAAACCCGACCGGAGCATAGAGGTCGATCAGTCCGTCGTTGTTCAGGTCGACGTAGGTGGGCCCGTAAGCCCAACCGACATCCGAGACCCCGATCGTGCGGCCCAGGCGGCGAAAGTGCCCGTCTCCCTGGTTGTGGTACAGCTCGCTGCCGGTCACGAAGTCCCGGATCTTGGCATCGACTTGTTTGTCGTAGGCGTCGGTCCTGAGATTGGCCACGATCCTCTCGCCGGCCTTCGAATACATGTTGGCGACGTAGGGGTCGGGACGACCGTCGTTGTCGAAATCCCCGACGGTGATCCCCATCGAAAATCCGCCGAAGCCGTCGGGCAGATCGACTTCGCGAAACGTCCCGTTGCCGTTGTTGATCAAAAAGGCGTTCATTCCCAGTTCGCAGGCGGTCATCATGTCGGGCCACCCGTCGGCGTTGGCGTCGAACCAGACCGCTGCGAATGTCCACGCCCCGTTGCCTTTCGCGTTGGCCGCCTCGGTGACATCCTCGAACTTCCAGTCACCGGTGTTTCGCCACAACTGGTTGCGGTCGATGTCGTTGTCGCCCAGCCAGCCGACGTGGCGGGTCATCGGCTGGGGGAGTCCGACGGCGTAGAGGTCGAGTTTTCCGTCTCTGTCGAAGTCGACCACGCTGTAGGCGGTGCAGTGTTCGAGTTTCAGTGATGTGTCGCGTCCGGGTTCGAGCACCTTGAACTTCCTGCCACCGTCATTGCGGTAGATGATATCGCCGAGCAACAGGTCCTCGAACCCGTCGTTGTCGAAGTCGGCGAAGACGGCGCGGATGCCCTCGGCCTTGGGATCGATGCCCATCTCGAGCGTGACTTCGGTGAAGCGTCCGCCTCCCTCACCCCGGTAGAGCTGGTGGCCGGAGACGTCGGTGAGCAGCAGGTCGAGTCGTCCATCCTGGTTGTAGTCGGCCAGGTAGACGCCCCCGGTGATGGTCGGCTTCCGCGGCGATTCGGAGTGGTTCCAGGTGTCGTGCAGACGGCCGACGTCGATCCCGGTCTGCTCGGTGATGTCGGCCATCAGTCGTGTCTTGCCGCTGGCGTACTGGGCCCGGAAGGCGGTGCACGAGGCCAGCCAACCGTCCTCCTCGGGCGTCTTGTCATGGATGCCGGTGATTCGGCAGCGGAACTTGATGACCCGCTCGGCCAGGCCCCCATCGACTCGGTTGCCGGCCAGCCGCAACTTCAGGCTGCCCACCCACGGACCGTCGAGTTGGCCGCGAGCGACCGGCTGCATCTGCATCACTTTCCAGGTGACAGACGGCGTCTCGTCGAATTCAGCGCGATAGGTCAACAGTGTCTCGACGAATTGGTATCGGCCGGTGGGCTCGCCGGCCTGATCGTCTTCGGTCCAGGCTCGAAATGTCGCGAAGGGGTACGTGGCGGACTTTCCCGAGTCGTCGTCGAAGAGGCGGCCTTCGAACGACTCGGAGAGGAATGCCGCCAGGCTCTCTCGGTCACCGTCCCGAAGGGCTTCGGCCAACAGTGGCAGGGTCCGGTCGCCCAGGACGAAGCCGCCGAAGTGCTCGGTGTCCTGCAGGTACTTCAGGTCGGCGTTGGTCAACATCGGCGGCGGCGCCGGCCGGGCCAACAATGCCGCGGCGGCAAGCCCACCGGCCAGGATCAGCACACCGACGGCATAGCGGCTCCAGTGCCGCCTGCGGGAAGCAGGAGCATCGGACGGCGAGTCCACCGCCGGAGCGATCTGATCGGTGTGCGGCGTGTCCAAAACCGTTGGCCCCTGTCACGTTCAACAAGACCGCCCTCGGAGGAATCCCCGGGCGGCAGGGTTCATCATAGCCCCCTCGTTTTTCCGTGTGCAATCGCTGTCTGCTTCTCTCGGCTGGCAATTCTGGTCATCGTCAGGCAGTCTAGTGATCTCGATCCTGCCTCGACCCGGTCATGATCCAACCTCGATTCACCCGGGTGTCCGCGTTGCCGCAAGGAAAACGACTCGATGTCGACCAATCGACGCAACCAGCGGATCGGGCTGGTTCTGTTTACGTTCTACCTGCTGCTTTACGGCGGATTTGTGTTGCTGACGGCCTTTGATGCCGAGCAATTGCAGGTGATGGGGCCGGCGGGGGTCAACATGGCCGTATGGTCGGGGTTCGGACTGATCGTCGTGGCGTTGGTGTTCTCGCTGATTTATGGCTGGGTGTGCCGATCGGATGGCCATGCCGAGGCCGAAGCGTCGACCCACTCCCACGATGATGCGGGCGACCAGGAGGATGGGGCATGATCTATGAAGCCTCACCGATTGCCGTCGGCTGTTTCTTCGTGTTTGTCGGTCTGACGCTGGGCCTGAGTTTCTACCTGGGCCGCAAGGCAAAGTCCTCGGCCGGCTACTTCGCCGCTCATGGCGAGATTCCCTGGTTCGTCAACGGCGTCGCCTTCGCCGGCGACTATCTCTCGGCCGCCTCATTCCTGGGCATCTGCGGGATGATCGCCTTCTACGGGTACGACGGGTTCCTGTATTCGATCGGCTACCTGGCCGGGTGGATCGTGGCGTTGTTCGTGGTGGCCGAGCCGATGAAGCGGCTGGGCAAGTTCACCTTCGCCGATGCGTTGAATGCCCGTTTCGGGTCCAGGGGCATCAAGCTGGTGGCCGGCATCAGCACCCTGGTCGTCAGCATCTTCTACCTGATCCCGCAGATGGTCGGGGCCGGTGTGCTGGTCCAGCCGTTGCTGGGATTCCCGCACTGGGTCGGCGTGATGCTGGTGGGGGCGACGGTGATCCTGATCGTCGTGCTGGCCGGAATGGTCTCGACCACCTGGGTCCAGTTTCTCAAGGGATCGCTGCTGATCATCTTCAGCGCGATCCTGACCGTATTGATCCTTGTTCGCGGATTCACGGTTGAGACGGGCGGAGCCGACGGGTATGCCTTCCGCACGCTGGGCCCGTTGACCAACACCGACCCGGTCGGCCAGTCGGAGGCCCTGGAAAAGGAACTGGCGTCAAAGTGGGGTCTCACCGGTGCCAGGATCACGCCCGCCGACGGTGCCTGGGTCGAACAGCCGTTCGTGCGGATCGCCAGTGGCTCGGACCAGGCCACCTCCGTCTGGCACCTGGACAAGGTCGACGAGGGGGTGTTCCTCCGCGAGACACAGACATTGGAGAAGACCGCCGACGGCCGGCTGTTGGTCAACGGCAAGCCGAAGGGAACGAAGAAGGGCGAGCCCGAACTCCATCCGGTCGGGTACATCAGCCGATTGCCCGACGGCCGGAAGGAAACCGGATCGCTGGGGCCGCTGTCGTTTTTCAGCACGCTCGAGGAGAGCGAGGTGGTCCTGTGGGGCGACCGGAAGTTGGCACATGACGACGGCGGCACGACGACCGTCTATTTCCAGAAACCGACCGAAGGCAAACGCATTCTGCAGCCGGGCACCCACCCCCGCTTCCAGGGCATCCACAGCGACGAGCCACTCGACAAGATCAACCTGTTGTCACTGATGCTGGCCCTGTTCTGCGGCACCGCCTCGTTGCCCCACATTCTGATTCGCTACTACACGGTCAAGGACGAGGCGAGTGCGAGGAAGAGCACGATCGTGGGGATTGCCACGATCGGGTTCTTCTACGTGCTGACGCTCTACCTCGGACTGGGTGCGATGACCAGCGGCATGCTGGACATCACCAACAGCAACATGTCGGCTCCGCTGCTGGCCTTCAGCATCGGCGAATGGCTGTTTGCAGCGATCTCGGCCATAGCCTTCACCACGGTGCTGGGCACCGTCAGCGGGCTGATCCTGGCTTCCAGCGGTGCCGTCACCCATGACCTGATGGGTGACGCGATGGGCATGGAGATGACCGACGCCCAGCAGGTTCGAGTGGCCAAGATCGCCTCGGTCGTCGTCGGCCTGGTGGCCATCGTGCTGGGAATCCTCTTCCAGGAACTCAACGTCAGCTATCTGGTTGGCTGGGCATTCAGTATCGCAGCCAGTGCCAACCTGCCGTCGCTGGTGATGTGCCTGTTCTGGAGCCGCACGACTCGCTACGGCGTGATTGCCGCGATGGTCGTCGGCATGACCAGTTCGCTGGTCTGGATCCTGCTCAGTGCCGATTCCTTCTCGAAGGTCTACGGACTGGATGCCGACCAGGCGCTGGTGCCGTTCAGCCAGCCGGGCATCGTCACCATCCCCCTGGGATTCCTGACCGTAGTCACCGTCTCGCTGATGACCAAGGAGGCCGGTCCGGGGCGGGTCACGAGCACCTCGGCGGAAGCCTAGTACCGTTCTGACTCACGAGGATGTTGCGATGCGGCTGGATCACCTGCTGGCGGCATCGGCCGTGGCATTCCAACTGCTGCTGGTCGTCCCCGTACGATCGGTTGCGGCTGACGACCCGGACGCGATGGAACTGGTCCGTGACAGTCGACCCGTAGCCACCATTCTCGTTCCCGAAAAGGCCGACCAGTGGACCCGAACGGCCTCCGGGTGGCTGGTCGATTACCTCCGGCGGTCCACCGGAGCCCGGTTGTCGGTCGTCAGCGAGCCGGCCAGTCCCGAAGGCACCGTGATCTCGGTCGGCCACACCCGCCGTGCGGTCGCCGATGGCATCAAGCTGGACGGGCTTCGCTGGGACGATTGCCGGCTGGTGGTCAAGCGGCGAACGCTGTTTTTGGTCGGCCGTGACGACGCGGGGACCAAGACCCATGACTGGGTTGGTGCCCGAGGCACCTGCCGGGCGGTGATCAAGTTCCTGGAGGACATCTGTGGCGTGCGATGGTTCCTGCCCGGTCCCAACGGAGCGGTCGTGCCGCGGCACCGCTCGATCACCGTCGCTGCCGGGCTCGATGTCGTGGGCCGCACCGCCATGGCGTACTCCGACGGACGCAGCGTCTACGACGTCAATGTTCTCAACGAGCCGGGCCGCTCGCTTTCGGCACAGGCCAACAACTTCCGCAAGTCGGTCAAGGTGGCTCCCGGCGGGCACACCTACTACGCCGCGGTTTCGGCCGATCGGTACTTCAAGGACCACCCCGAGTACTTCGCGATTCTGGACGGCAAGCGGACCGGCAAGGGCAATCACCTCTGCTCGACCAACCCCGACGTCCGCCGGTTGCTGGTCGAGCACACCCGTCGCCGCTTCGACCAGGGCCTCGACTGGGTCTCGCTGGGCCAGGAGGACGGATACACCAGGTGCCAGTGCGAGACGTGTGAGCAGCAGGATCTGTACCGGTTTCGTGACTGGCACAAGAAGACCGGCGGTCGCTGGGAGACCTTCCAGAACACGGTGTTGAAGCAGACGCCGCCCGAGCGGCTCTTCCGATTGCACAAGGCGGTGATCGACGACGTGGCCCGGACGCATCCCGACAAGACGATGATGCTGATGTGCTACGCCCCCACGGCATGGCCGTCGAAGGAGATCCCTCACTTCGGCAAGAACGTCATCGGTGAATTGATGAACGTCAACCCGGACTACGTCGAGGCGTGGCGTGACAAGGTGGGCGGGCTGACCGGGTACGTCTACTGGTTCAACACGCAATGCCCGATGGGGATCAACATGCACATGACGCCACGGGAGGTGGCGTTGCGGCTGAAATACCTGCATCGCAGTGGGTTCCTGGCACTGAGTGTCGATCCCGAGGCGGTCTGGGGTCTGCAGGGCCCGGTCTTCTACCTGGTCGGCCGATTGATGGGTGACCCGACGCTGGATGAGAAACAGGTGGTGGCCGACTACTGTCGTGGGGTCTTCGGTCCGGCGTCCGGGCCGATGGAGAAGTTCTTCGCGTTGCTTCACCGGCGGCTCGAGGCAGTGGTGCCCGTGGATGATGCCGACATCGCGGCCGACGCCCGCAACACCAAGGTGCCCAGGGACCTGGACACGCAGACGATGTACCTGAGGCAGTACACGCCCGAGGTGCTGACGAAACTGGAGGGGTGGGTGAAACAGGCCGAGCGACTGGCCAGGACGAAGCAGCAGCGGGGATGGGTCCGGCTGTCTCGAGACCAGTTCGATTTCCTGAAACTGGTGACCGGCATGGCACGGGACCACCGGGCCTGGAAATCCGAACAGGTGGCTGGCCGCTGGAAGACGTTGAAGCAGTCGGTGGCGGAATTCGAGTCCTATCGCCACCGCGTGGTGAACTACCCCAAGGAGCACACCGACGCGTGGTTTCCGGGGCACGCGACCTTCTGCAAGTGGCTGGTGGCCAACCTCGAGAACACGACGACGGCCTACTACGTGGGTTGGCCACAGCGACGGGCGGAGGTGCTGAAGAAGGGGCTGCGGGGCCGGGCGATGGGGTACGGCACCTCGTACTACTACAGCTTCATCCGCGAGCCGCTGACGCTCGACTTCAGCAAGCCGGCCCCTTAACGGTCGCCGCGTTCGACCAACACCGCCGCAGACAGCTTGGTGTCGGGCGGACTGTCCATCATCAACGCGGCGTGCGAGTAGAACGGGTAGACACTCCATTCGACGCACGCGATCACGTCGGGCAGTCCATCGCCGTTGTAGTCGCCGATCCAGGGATGGGGGCCGTGGTTGGTGATACGAATCGAGCGGCCGTAGCACTTCATGGTCTGCGGCGGACCGAACAGCGGGGCCGTGCGGGTGCCGACGTTCTCGAGCAGGTACATGCTGCCCCCGTCCAGCGTGCCGTGGTGGGAGCCGCCGGTGCTGTAGACCAGGTCGACGAGCCCGTCGCGGTTCCAGTCGACCGGCCGGAACGATTCGGACCAGGTGGCTTGCCGCTTCGCCACCTGGCCGGTGAGTTCGCGTCCATCCTTGAGCTTCACGACCGAGTGCCGCTTGAGTTTCAGGTTGCCGCGGTCGTCGCGGTACTGGACAAACAGCGCGGCCCGCAAGACCGATCCCTCGCAGGTGACGAAGTCGAGCAGGGTGTCGCCGTTGAAATCGGCCACCGCGGCACCGGTCCGCCACATGAATGGCCGCCGGGGTTCATAAGGGTAGACGCCGTTGTTGGACTGGCGGGAGGCGGCACGGGTGGCCGAGAGCATCTTGAGTTCCGGGGAGTCGGGGAACCCGTCGCAGAGAACCTGTTGGCGTGGTCCGAAGCGGGGCGCGGTGCCGCGGTCGGCGATGTTGCGGAACCAGAAGATCCGGTTGGTCTCGTTGGGACAGAACAGGTCCCGGCGACCGTCGGCGTCCCAGTCGACCAGTACCGGGTAGGGATAACCCATGTTGTGGCCGCTGCGGGGTGGGCCGAGAAGGGGATTTCGGAGCAGGCGGATCGGTTTGCCGTCCGAGAGGATCCGGCGAGCGTTCTCGTAGCGGGGCCGGGCGTCGGTTCCGGAATTGATCACGATCTGGGGCCAGCCGTAGCCACCGCCGACCAGCAGGTCCTGGTCCCCGTCGTTCTCCCAGTCGCACAACGACGGCCAGGCCTGGTCGGAAAGCGACAGCACCGCGTCGGGAGACTCGGCCCGTCCCACGCGTTCGAAGCGAGGTGCCGCGGGGGACCGCCTGTCATCCTCGGTGCGGGGTTTTGCCTGCCGGTAGATGGCCAGGTGCTGGAAGGCATTGTGCTGGATGACCAGTACGGTTCGGCCGTTGACCTGCGAGGCCGAGGCCATCGTGATGTCCGTCTCGATCACCCCGTCGAGTGGCACGGGGTCGGCGAACTTGAGTCCGTCGGTCCCCAGTCGTCGCCGCCAGACCAGCCGGCCACCGGCCAAGTCTCCGGTGGGGGAGGTGCGATGGAGGGCATCCAGTCGTCCGTCGTGATCGAGATCGGCGAAGGCACAGCTTTCGCGGAGTCCGTGCGGGGCGGGTGGTTCCAGCTTCAGAGGCCAGCCGGTGGGGGAGTTGTTCTTCAGCCACTGGCGGCCGAAGACGAGGTCGAGGTCGTTGTCGCCGTCGAGGTCGACGGCCTGGCAGGTGTTGGTGCGTGGTACCGACAGCGAGAGGTCGGCGGCAAAGATCGGGGCACCGCCCGGCTGTCGGCGCGATGTTCCCAGCAGGATGCGGGCCTTCCGCGTGGAGGCGTTGAGGTAGAGCAGGTCGAGGTGGCCGTCGGCGTTGAAGTCGACACAGTCGACGGCGCTGTAGGCGGTGTGCAGGTCCAGGATGGTCTCGGGAGACTTCGGCTCGAAGTACCTCAGACGCTGAAGGTTGCCGAACTGGGTGGGTTGACCGGGGTCGATCGAGGGGTAGAGGATCGGGGCGGCCCAGGGATCACCGTCGCGGTAGGCGTAGTTCCAGCTGCCGACGAGGTCCGGACGCCCGTCGCCGGTTAGGTCGTGCAATTCCGCCTGGAAGAAGGACGTGATCGGACGACGGGGGCCGGCGTTGTACCGCAGCAGGTCACCCACGCCGATGGCCGGGACATGGCCTTGCGGACGCAGTGGGGCGCGGGTGCCGGAGGTGCGGAACCGGATGCTCCACGCCGTGTGCTTTGGATCGGCGATCACCCACTCAACGCGACCTCGGTCCGAGTAGGCAAAATCCTCGGTGCGGGCCGATGGCACCATCCGGCCGGTGGCCCGGTTGATGACCCGGATCGAATTGGCATCGAGGATCCCGTCGTGGTTGCCCCGACGGATTTTCTCGGCAAAGTCGATCGTCACCGACATCGGCGTGTGCGGAAATGCCAGTTTCGACGTGATCTTGAGGCCGATGGTGAGTTCGGCGGCGGATCCCGGGAGTCCAGCGAGACAGAGAAATCCGCAGACACCGGCGGAGACGAAGACCGGTCGGCGAAACAGGCTGAGGAAATTCGTCATAGAATCAGTCATTTCTCGTCTTGACCACTCAACCGTAGCATCATTACAAGTTCGCCTCGCCGGTGTCGACCATCGGCGATGACCTTCGGGCGAGGACCGAGATGAATCGCGGGCGGGTTGTGTTGTCGTTGGCCCTGGTGGTGACGGTCGGCGGCCTTTCGGGTTGCCAGTCGGCTCGGTACGTCCTCCGCGAGGCCGATCGCGGCATCGTGGCGATTCCGGCCAACACGAACATGTGGCCCTGGAAGCACCGCGACGACGCCGAGAAGCTGATGAAACAGCACTTCCCGGTCGGCTACCAGATCGACCGCGAAGTCGAGGAGGTGGTCGGCAAGACGACCACCTCGGGTGAAGACACCGACGGCCAGACGGTTCAACTGGCCAAGGGGTTGGTGACGCTCGACACCGGCCAACGCCGCAGCACGTCGACGACGACCGACGTGACCGAGTACCGCATCGAGTACAGCCGAGCTGAATAGCGGCTCGAGGCCCGGTTTGCGATGATGGTGTGCACAGCATGCCCACAGGTTCATCGCATGACCCGTCGATTCACGTTGTTGATTGTCTGGTGCCTTCTGTCGGGTGGTCTCTGCGAGTCGGCCGAACCGGTCGTGGCCCACGAATTCGTATACAGGAAGGCGGCATTCGAGCAATGCCATGCTTCGACGATTGCCGAGGCGACCGACGGCACACTGGTTTCGGCCTGGTTCGGAGGCAGCCGGGAGGGCCGTAAGGACGTCTCGATCTGGGTCTCGCGGCGCGGACGTGACGGGTGGGCGGACCCGGTGAAGGTCGCCGACGGAGTGCAGTCGAAGACCGAACGGTTTCCGTGCTGGAACCCGGTGCTGTTCCAGCCACGGTCCGGTCCGCTGATGCTGTTCTTCAAGGTCGGCCCCAGCCCCCGGGCCTGGTGGGGCGAGTGGATGGTTTCCGACGATGCGGGACGCAGTTGGAAGAACCGTCAACGGTTGCCGAAAAAGGGCATCGGGCCGGTCAAGAACAAGCCGATCCAGTTGGCCGACGGGACGATCTGGTGCGGGTCGAGTTCGGAGCACGACGGGTGGCGGGTGCACCTGGAAGTCACCCGCGACGCAGGACGGAGTTGGAAGACGCTCGGGCCCTTCTGCGACGGCAAGCGGGTCGGAGCGATCCAGCCCAGCCTGCTGATTCATGACAAGGGCCGTCGCTGGCAGATGCTCTGCCGCAATCGCGATGGACAGGGCGACGTGTGGCAGAGCTGGAGTGATGATGGTGGACGGACGTGGAGCCGGTTCGAACCGACCGGGCTGCCCAATCCCAACGCGGGCACCGACGCGGTGACGTTGCGGGACGGCACGCAGTTGCTCGTCTACAACCACACCAACCGCCGCGGCCCGTTCCCGAGCGGCCGCAACATGCTCAACCTCGCCACCAGCCGCAACGGTCGCGACTGGACCGCCTCGCTGCTGCTCGAACGCGACAAGGGCGAGTACTCGTATCCGGCCGTGATCCAGGACCGGGCCGGACGGGTGCACATCACCTACACCTGGCGTCGACAACGGGTCCGCCACGTGGTGATCGATCCCCGGCGGCTCGAGGGGCGACCGATCCGGGATCGCCTGTGGCCCGACGGAGTCGCGCGGTTGGCCGCCGGTCGTTAGTCCCGTTGCGGGATGATCGGCAGGATGATCTGAGAACTGCGTTCTGCGTCGTGAAACACCGTGTTGTCGGCGGCCGCTCGGCGTCGGTCGCGACCGATCGGTTCTCCGGTGTTCGGATTGACGTCGAAACGCGGGAAGTTGCTGCTCGAGATGTCCAGCCGCAGCCGGTGGCCCCTGGCGAAGAGGTTGCTGGTCGGGTAGAGGGTGATTGTTACCTGGTCGATCTCGCCCGGTGCCAGGAAATCCGCCTGCTCGGGGCCCTTGCGGTACCTCAACCGCATGATCGAGTCGCTGAGATTCAGGGCGTATCCGCGGGGGTACCAGCGGCTGGACGGATAGACGTCGATCAGCTTGGCGGTGAAGTCGGTGTCGACCGCCGACGACTTGACCCAGAGCTTGACCTCGATCGGTCCGGTCACCTCGAGGTCGTCCTCGAGCGGATCGGTCTGGAAGACGAGTACGTCGGGTCGAGAGCCCAGCGGGAGAAAAGGCGGGGAACAGCCGTGGAGTCCCTCGTGTTCAACCTGGTCGAACCCGCCGGGTTCGAGGATCTGGCGGATGCGGCTGTCTCGAGAAGCCGAGGCCGAATCGCCGATGCCGCTGGGCAGCGGTCCCAGTTCGGCCAGGGACGAGATGTTGCCACCGTTGGAAGGGACGGGGTTGGACGGATCGAAGAGGTAGGAGGTCGACGAATCGGACACATCGGGCGAGTCGGCGGACAGCCGTCCGTCGGCATGCAGGTAGTAGGGAGTGAACTGCGTCCGGGCCAGTGGCCACTCCTGTTCGTTCCGCCAGCGGCCTCCGTGCTGGAGTCGTCCCCCGGTGGAACGTTGGCCCGAGCCGCCACCCATGATGAAGATCTTCACCGGAGCCTCCCCGTCGTCCGGTTCGCTGCCGTCGCCCCGGACGTAACGTTCGAACCAGTCGAAATGGACGGCGCGGAAGCTGTCGAGTGCCGCATCGGGACCGAAATCGACGTCGCCGGCGTAGGTCAGTTCCGGCTTGATGGAGCCATGGGTCCAGGGGCCGACGAGCAATCGGACTCGCCGATCCCGTTCGGACAAACCGATGTAGTTGTCGAAGGTGCCGCGGGTGTAGGAGTCGTACCATCCGCCGACGATCAGCGTGGCGGCGTCGGGGAAGTTGTCCCAGTGTTCGCGGGGGCAGACGCTGGGATGTTTCCAGTAGTCGTCGCGATCGGAGTGCGTCAGGATCTCCAGGGCCCATTTCTCGTAGGACGGCACCAGGGCCAGTTGTGTCTGGCCCTCGCGAATCGGCATCCTGGTCAGCCATTCGTGGAAGGCGGCGGCACCGAGGTTCAGGGCCGAGTCGACCCACGGGTCCCGCTTGAGCTGGGCCTGGGTGTTGGTGGCCGAGTGCCAGAAGGCCCAGGCGATGAACCTCAGTTCCATCGCGCCGCCCTGGCGGACGGTGCACTGGTGCGCATCGGCACCGCTCATGTTCGGCACCATGGCCACCAGGTTCTTCGGCCCCAACGCGGCCATCGCCGTCTGGGTCCAGCCCATCCACGACGTGCCCCAGCTGCCGACCCGACCGTTGGACCACGGCTGCTGGTCGATCCACTCGAGCGTATCGAATCCGTCCTCGGCCTCGGGGAACAGGAAGTCGACGTCGCCGCCGGATTCGTAGCAGCCGCGGCAGTCCTGGATCACGCAGACGTAACCCCGCTGGGCAAACCAGCGGTTGTAGCCCATCGTCGCCTCGACCTCGTCCTTGTTGTAGGGGGTCCGCAGCAACAGGACCGGAGACGGTTCGGCGAGCGGCTGGCCGTCCGTCGCGGGGTGGTAGATGTCGGTGGCCAGCGTCACCCCGTCGCGCACGGTTACCGGCACGTTGCGTTCGACAACCACCTCGAACTCGGATCGGGGAGGGACCACGTGCAGGGGATCGGCCATGACAGGAGTCCGGTGACTGGGAGCGAATCGCCGTGATGGGAGATTCTGTCACATCGATTGATACAATGTCACGCCGCCGTGCGATCGCCGGATCGAATGACACCAGGACTCAGAATCGGAGTGGACACCTGATGACCTCTTTCTCTTCACGTCGCTCTTTGCTTCCCACCACCCTGTTGTCGACTCTGCTGTGGATCGGCCTCGCGTTGCTGACGATTCCGGCTCCGGCCGCCGCCCAGGTGCTCAAGGCGGGTGTCGGTCGCACGGATATCACCGACCGCAGCGGACCGGTCAACGATCCGATGTACGCCCGGGCCCTGGTGATCCAGGGCAACGGTACCACCGCGGTGATCGTGACCCTCGACGTGGTGGCGATCGCCGAAATCGGGGCGATCAAGAACGATTTCCTGTCCAGGCTGCGGGCGATACTCAAGAAGGACATCGGGCTCGATCCGGGATCGTTGATCGTCAACTGCAGCCATTGCCACGGTGTGCCGTGCGGCGATGTGCTGGAACGGACCGCCCAGGCGGTGAAACTGGCGGCCAGGAAACTGGTGCCGGTACGGATCGGAGTGGGGACCGGTCACGAGGACCGGGTGCAGGAGAACCGGCGACTGAAACTCAAGGACGGTCGCGAACTGGACGTGCGGAGGGCCTATTCGCTTCCGGCCGATGCCGAGGTGGTCGGTGCGGGGCCGATCGATCCGGAGATCGGCATCCTGAGACTCGATCGGACCGACGGTCGGCCACTGGCGGTGGTCTACAACTTCGCGATGCACCCGATCATGGGCGCCTCCGGCGGTGGCAACACGGCCGACATCACCGGGTTCTCGTCGAAGGTGATCGAGGACGCGCTGGGACATGGAGCGATGGCGCTGTTCGTACAGGGCTGTGGAGGCGATATCAACCCGGCCTTCTACAAGGACCTCGACAGCCCGCGGGATGCCGAGCCGCAGGGGAACCGGCTGGGGATCAGCGTCGTGCGGGCGCTGGGGAAGATCCCGGCCCGGGATGCCGGATCGTTGAAGCGGATCAACCAGATGCTGAGGCTGCCGCGGGCCGATCACGCCGAGCGGATCGCCAACCTCGAGGCCGAGCAGCGCCGGCTGGTCAAGTCGCTGCGGTCGACGTACCTGAACTTCGACACGTTCCTGAAGCTCAACAGCAAGTACAGCCTCTCGCCGAGATTCCCGTCGACCAATTCGTTGAGCTACCTCAACGAGAAGGGCATCGGCCGAGACGATTTCGTGAGGCTGGATGCGATGAACCGGTCGCGGCTGAAAGCCTACCTCAGCAACGTGATGGCGATGGAGAACATCACGCGGATCGAGACGAACCTGAGACTGCTGCGCAAGCACCAGGCCAACAACCTCAAGGCGGGCACGCGGACGATCGACGTCGAGGTGGTCGGTCTGCGGGTGGGGGATTTCGTGATGGTGACGTTCCCCGGCGAGGTGGTCTGCCAGGTGGGGCTGAACATCAAGAAGGCCTCGGCCCACAAGCACACCTTCGTCGCTGCCTACACCAACGGGTACATCTATTACTGCCCGACGGCCGAGCAGATGAAGAGTGCCGGCGCGGCCCAGGAGGACAGCGAGTGCCTGCTGGGACCCGAATGGCAGAAGACGTGGGAGACCCGGGCGGCGAAGCTAATCGCCGAACTGCTGGAGTAGCGGATCTCGCGACAAGTCCGGGCCGGGCTCAAACCGGGCTCAGGCCAGGATCGGCTGGATCGGGCGGCCGCCGTGGGCAATCTCGACCGGGCGGCCCAGTTGGTCGGGCACCCGCATCGAGGGGTTGATCCCCAGGCAGTGATAGATCGAGGCACAGATGTCGCCGGTGTTGACCGGGTCGGCAGCGATGTAGGCCGCGTGATCGTCGGAGGCGCCGTGGACGGTGCCGCCGCGGATGCCGGCACCGCTGAAGAGCACCGAGTAGCAGTAGGTCCAGTGGTCACGACCGGCATTCTTGTTGTGCTTGGGCGTGCGGCCGAAATCGCTCATCACCAGCACCAGCGTTTCGTCGAGCAGGCCGCTTTGCTCGAGATCCTCCATCAGGGCGTTGTAGGTGACGTCGAGGACCGGGAGGTTGTAGCCGCGGAGAATCCCCTCGTTCCGCTTGTGAGTGTCCCAGCACTCGTACTGCAACTTCAGCCGTTCGTAGTAGCAGTCCCAGGTCACGTTGACGAAGCGGACGCCGCTTTCGACCAATCGCCGTGCGACCAGGGCGCTCGAGCCAAACAGCGTGCGGCCGTACTTGTCGCGGAGACCGGGGTCGACCTGTTCGAGATCGAACGCGTCGCGCACGGCCGAGGAGGTGAGGATGCTCCAGGCCCGTTCGCTCTGCTTGCCGAACGAGACGGTCGCCGGTGAGCGGCCGACCCGGCGACGCTGGTCGTCGAGTTGATCGAGGAGGTTCTTGCGGAGATTGAGGCGATCGACGGTCATGCCGTCGGTCAACTTGCTGTTGGGAATCTTCGGTTCGCCACGCAGCACCTGCGAGTGGTAGGGCTTGTCGGGCGGGTTGTCGACATGGGGCGAGCAGACGGTGTAGAGCGGGTCGTACTGCTTGCCCAGGAACCCCCCGTAGGGTCCCGGACGCCGGATCGACTGGCCCCAGCCGAGGTGGCAGGGCATGTAGATGTAGTCGGGCGAAGTCGGTTCAGGGTTCAGGTACTCGCAGACCGATCCCATGCTCGGGGGATAGAAGTCCTCGGTGATCGAGATGTTGGGCAGCTTCCGTTCGTAGCCGGTGTAGCTGGGCAGCGTGTTGTGGCAACCGGAGTCGTGCCCGACCGAACGGACGATGGCCGAGCGATGCATCCATTTGGCCGACAGCGGCATCATCTCCGAGATCTCGACTCCCGGTGCGCTGGTCGCGATCGGCTGGAACGGGCCACGGATGTTCTCCGGCGCCCCGGGCTTCAGGTCGTACATGTCCTGGGTCGGCGCTCCCCCGAGCAGGTACAGCAGGATCACGCTCTTGGCCTTGCCGCCGCCGGCCAGCGCCGCGTCGGTGGCCTCTTCGGCGGCCATCAGTCCCGGCAGAGAGAAGCCGCCACCCAGGGTGGTCAGCGCGCCGGCGGCCAGGGTCTCGCGACGAGTGATCCCGTCACAGCAGCGACGGGGACTGCCCAGCATCTTCAACATCAGTGGATCTCCGGGGGAGAGTCGCCTGTGACAGAGATCGTCATCACGGGGAGGAGAACTTCTGCCTGAACGAGTTCTACTCGGGGAGAGGGGGGGCTTTCAACACCGTTGTCGAGGGTTTCAACTGCAGTGACACCGGGATGGCCAGCAAAGCGACCAGGGCGACGGAGACCAACGCGGCATCAAGCGAGACGAGATCCGAGAGCACGCCGCAGGCGAGCGGTGAGGCTGCTCCGGAGGCGATCACGACGGTGTAGAAGATGCCGAAGGCCCGGGACTGGTGTTCGGGGTCGACATAATCGGCGACGCTGCCGTAGAGCACCGAGGAGGTTCCGTTGAGGGCGGCTCCGATGATCGGCAGCAGCACCAGGGTCAGGTGGTGAGGGATGACCAGCAGGGCCATGATGCCGCCGCCGGTGATGATCTCGGTGATCCACACCGTCGGCAGGACCCCCAGTCGTTGGGCGCCGACACCGCAGAGGAACTTGCCGATGGCACCGCCACCGAACAGCAGGCCCAGTGCCAGCCCGACGGAGGAAGTCGTGTGGCCCTGTTCGATCAACAGGAACGGCAGCAACGTCAGCAGTCCGTAACGGGTGATCGTGTCGAAGACGGCGATGACCGAGAGCACGATGAAGCGGCGGCGGTCGTGAATGCCCCGGGGGCGGTCGGCATCCGCGTCGGTCTCGTCGTCGTTCGTCACGGGGGCTCCCCCGATGTTCAACCGCTTCAGCAGCACCAGGAAGACCGCGGCCGAAACAATCGCCAGGATGCCGAACCCCGTCGTGACGGTCTGCCAGCCGACGCTGGCCAGTGCCAGGCCTCCCAGGACGGGGAACAGCATCTTGCCGAGGTCGCCGGCAAAGTTGTACGTGCCAATCGCGATCCGTCGACTGTCGGGGCCGTAGGCCCGCGCGACCAGGGTCGAGCCCAGCGGGTGCTGGACCGACGACCCCAGGCCGGCGACGACCAGCATCACCGCCAGCATCGCCGGACCACCGGGGAGACCCATCAACACGAAGCCCAGCCCGGCGACGACGGTGCCGCCGATCAGCAGAGACCGCTCGCCGGTGCGTTCGGCGAGAATTCCCGTGGGCACCTGCAGGGCGGCCAGGGCGATGAAGTAGAACGTGATCAGCAGCCCCAGCTGCGACCGAGATGTCTCGAAGGCGATCTGCCAGACCGGCAGGAGCACATACAGCACGTCGGCCAGCCCGTCGTGCAGCAGGTGGCAGGCGCAGATCGAGAGCATCAGCCCGGTTCGGCCGGGCGGTTTCGCTTCGACCCGGGCATGGGGATCCTGGTCCGCGACGTTCATGGGTGTGCCGCCGAGTTGGTCAGGCCAGTGACCATCCCTTGCGGTACCTGCGGCGGATGAACCGTTCGGCGTCGGCCACGTTGGTCACCGTCATCGATGCCGAGTCCCACTGAAGCGATCGGCCGACCCGGTAGGCCACGTTGCCCAGGTGGTTGGCTTCGGTCAGCCACCCGGCGTACTCGAAGTTGCAGGTCGTGGGGGCGCCGGTCTTGCAGGCGTGGATCCACTCGGCGTGATGGCCCCGCGAACGCGGGATCGAGGGTTCGGGTCGCTTGTAGTCCCGGAACTCGTCCTCGGGCAGCAGCAGGTGCTTGCTGTAGTCGGCCAGCAACTGGCCGCGGCTGCCGACAAACAACACGCCACTGCCCCAGCGGGGGATCGTGTTGGCCGTCCAGGCCGGCGGCTTGTTGGTGCCCTGGTACCACGAAAGCGACAACGCGGGCTGGTCGCCCTGCTTCTTGTACCCGTAGGTGACCTGCATCGATGCGGGGGCGATCTCGGGATGCACCGGGGGTCCCTGGGCGGTGACGACCGACGGGGCCTTCAGCTTCAGGGCCCAGAACGGCAGGTCGATCCAGTGGCTGCCCAGATCCGACATCGTGCCGTTGCCGAAGTCCCACCAACGGTACCACTTGGGACCGGGGAAATAGACCGAGTGGAACGGTCGCCGGGGGGCGGGGCCGAGCCAGAGGTCCCAGTCGAGGTTGGCGGGGACCGGTTGCGGTTGGCTGGGACGGTTGGGCACGAACGCCCGGTCTCCGTGGCGTCCCGCCTCGGCCGCGCTCGCGTGCCAGCCCCAGGCTCGGCCGACCCAGATGTGCACCTCGCTGACACTGCCGATTGCCCCGGCCTGGATCAGCTCGACCACCCGCCGGTAGTTCTCGCCGGCGTGGATCTGGGTGCCCATCTGCGTGGCGACCTTGGCCTCGGCGGCCGCCAGCCGGATGGCACGGCACTCCTCGACGTTGTACGTCAGCGGCTTCTCGCAGTAGACGTGCTTGCCCAGTTTCAGGGCCGGCATCGTGGCGAAGGCGTGGGTGTGTTCGCAGCAACTGACGACGACGGCGTCGAACCGGTTGGGAGTCTCGTAGAGTCGACGGAAATCGCTGAACCGCCTGGCGGCCGGGTGCCTGGTCGCGGCGCGATTGAGGTTGTTGGCGTTGACGTCGCACAGCGCGACGATGTTCTCCGACGAGACGCTGCGGGTGTTGGACGCACCGCGTCCGCCGGCACCGATGATCGCGATGTTGAGCTTCTCGTTGAGGTTTCGTCCCGAGACGATCGCCGGAGCGGCCAGCAGGCTCGAACCGGCTGCCACCGCGGTGGACTTGAGGAACTGCCGACGTGAGGCGGTGGCCGCCGTGGTGGAATCGATCGCCATGGATGGGCTCCGTTGGTGCGATGGGATGCTCATAACCTAATGTCCGCAGACGGCGGTCCGCCACCGGGTGCCACAGGATTTCGTGGACGTGCGACCGGTGGACGACCCGGCCGGACAGAACCGCCCGGTGGCTTGAGTTATACTCGGCCTGCCGGTCGTCGGTGACCGGTGCTGCAGAGAGGTCCCCAACATTGGCCAGCGAGATGAACCGATGACACAGACACGACGCACATTCCTGCAGACCACTTCGCGGTTTTCGATCGCCGCGGCCGGACTGCTGCCCGCCGGAGTTTGTGCCCTGGCCGATGACGCGAAGACCGGCCTGCTGCACGATGCGCTGGTGATTCCACCGCGGCGCGGCGTCCAGGAAGCCACCACGGTCAATGCCCCCAACGGCAGCTACTGGATGTTCCTGGGCGAGAAACGCCGTCTGTTGAGAAAGGATTCGCGTGACGGCGGTCGCACCTGGAGCAGGTCGGTTCTCCAGAAGACTTCCGACGGGGATTCGGTCTCGTTGGCTCGCGACACGCCGCACCTGAGTTTGCTGACACTGAAATCGGGCCGTCTGGGGATCGTCTATGGCGGTCCGGAGACACGCCCGGGGCGGGACGGCACCACGCTGTTTCGCACGTCCGATGACGGGGGGAAGACCTGGTCGAAGGCCACCCCCGTCGACCCCCTGTTCGCAGTCTGCCGCACGCAGGCCGCTCGCGTGCTGTCGACCGGCCGGATCGTCGTGCCGGTGATGAAGTGGATCAGCCCCTTCACCGGTGGCGACTCCGAAGGAGCCAACAAGAACCTGACGTTCAGCTGGGTCTACTACAGCGACGACGAGGGCAAGAGCTGGAAACGGAGTCTCAGCGAGCTGTTCGTGGCGCTGGACGAGGGTCGACGCGGAGTGACTCACTTCGAAGAGACCGTGCTCGAGGAATTGCCCGATGGGCGGCTGTTCATGCTGGGCCGCACCGAACTGGGGCAGTTCTACAAGACACACTCGGCTGACAAGGGTGTGACGTGGAAGCATCCCGTGCCGACCGGCCTGGCCAGTTCGTACGCCCCGGCCACGCTGGTGAGGATCCCCGGCACGACCGACCTGATGCTGGTCTGGAACCAGGTCACCGAGGTCGAGATCCTCTCGGGACTGCACCGGCACCGGCTCTCCACGGCCGTCTCAACCGATCACGGGGAGACCTGGAAACACTTCCGCAATCTCGAATCGCTCGACGACCGCACGCGAATTGACGCCCCCGGGGGGAAGCCCCGGGTGATCCGCATGAAGAAGTACGGGTACAAGCCGCCCAACAAGAAGGAGTACCCGCATGCTCCGGGGTGCCTGAGAATCTGCTACGCGACCGTGGCGTTTTCGGGCCGGGAAGTGGCCGTGACCTACGACTACGGGTACGGCGTGGGCGAGTTCGAGAAGAAATCGGCCACGCGGATCAAGGTGGTGTCGCGCGACTGGCTCTACGGCCGCGCCTGACCCCGGCCTAGCCGATCAGCTCGTCGATCGGTTCCCCGTGCGGCAGGATCGGCAACGGACGGCCGGCGAAGTTGACGAACTCGTGTCGCGGGTTGATGCCCATGTGGCGATAGATCGTCGCCAGCACGTCCTGGGGTTTGATCGGTCTCTGGCTGGGCCGTTCCCCGTGCCGGTTGGTGGCCCCGATGATCTGGCCCATTCTCAGGCCACCGCCGTAGATCATGGCACACCCGGCCGGTCCCCAGTGGTCACGACCCGGGACACCCTTGTGGTTTCGGATCCGCGGCGTGCGGCCGAATTCTCCGGCCAGCAGCACCAGCACCCGCTGGTCCAGGCCACGGTTCTCCAGGTCCTCGATCAACGCGGTCAGTGCCTGGTCCATCAACGGCCCGCGTCCCTTCATGGTGCCGAAGACATGCGTGCCGCAGGGGTGGTCGTCCCAACTGTCGTGCCACGGCCCGGGCGGCTGGAACCTCACGCCGACCACGCTGACACCCGCCTCGACCAGTCGGCGGGCCAGCAACGCCTGTTGTCCGGCCTTGTGCATCCCGTACCGCCGCCGCAGGCGGGGATCTTCGCTGGCGAGATCGAACGCGCGGGCGGCAGCCGAGCCGGTCAGGATGTCGACCGCCTGACGCTGGAATTCGTCCAGGGCATCCATCTGGCCCGAGGCGTCGATGCCGCGCTTCAGGCGATCGAATTCTCTCAACAGCCGTGACCGTTGATCGAATCGTGACCGGGACGTGGTCTCACCCAGCTGTAGGTTCTCGACCTTGAACTCGGGCTTCGACGGGTCGTCCTTGATCTGCAGCGGACCGAACGCCGAGCCGAGGTAGGCTGATCCGCCCCGTGATTGACCCGGCAGGCCGACGTAGGCCGGCAGGGCGGTGTCGTGGCCGCTCCGCATGCGGTTGACGACAACGCACATGTCGGGGTTGTCCGGCGGCCCCTTGATCACGCCGGTGCGGTCGTAGCCGGTCACAAACGTGTGCGTGGCCGAGACGTGCGCCGAGGAGGCCTGGTGCAGCGAGCGGATGATCGTGAACTTGTCGGCCATCGCGGCCAGCCCCGGCAGGACCTCGCAGAAGTTGACGCCCGGGTGGCGGGTCGAGATGGCTCCGAGCGCACCCCGGATCTCGGCCGGTGCCAGCGGCTTGGGGTCGAAGGTCTCGAAGTGTGACGGACCACCGTCCTGCCAGAGCACGATCAACGCGGTCTTGCGGTCACCGGATGTCCGGTCGGCAGCTTCGGACTGCAGCCGCAGCACGTTGGGCAGGTTCAATGCACCAACGCCGGCGAACAACTGCTTCAGGAAACTGCGGCGACGGGCCATGGACTGTGGGTCCACTGTGAGGTGCAGGCAAAACGTTCGACTCGGCCACCAGATACTATCGGCGTTGGAGTCGCTGGCCAACAACAGTCCTCCCCGGGGAGGATTTGTCCTATGCGTCAAACAGAGAAGTCAGTGGGAAGCCCTCGTCGAGCAGGTGGTAGGGCTGTTGTTGGTTGTCGTGGGCGATGAGGTTCCTGATGCCCATGGCGTGATAGATGGTGTGTGCGATGTGTTCTGGTCCGACCGGTTTGTCCTTGGGATAGGCACCGATGCGGTCGCTGCTGCCGTAGGACTGCCCGCCGGTGATCCCGCCACCGGCCAACAGGGCCGTCTGGCAGTGGGTCCAGTGGTCACGACCCGGCTCCTCAGCGCCTGTGCCGCCCGAGCGAGGGTCACCGATTCGGGGCGTGCGGCCCATCTCGCTGGAGACCACCACCAGCGTTTCGTCGATCAGGCCGCGGTCCGAGAGGTCCTCGAGCAGTGCCGAAAACGGTCGGTCGAACAACGGGACCAGATAGTCCTTCAGGCAGCTGAAGTTCTTCCAGTGCGTGTCCCAGGCGCCGCCCAGGCAGCCGCGTCGTTTGTCCTCGTCGTAGTCGTGGTACCAGTAGACGGTGATGAACGGCACACCAGCCTCGACCAGCCGTCGCGCCATCAGCATGCTCATGGCGTTGACCGTGTCGCCGTAACGGCGGCGTACGGCCTGCGATTCACTGGAGACGTCGAACGCGTTCTTGGTGTTCGAGTTGGCCAGCAACGAGAAGGCCTTCTGTTCGAGGCTGCTGTAGTTTCCGGCCGAGACGCTGCGGTCGAAGACCCGCTGGCCGTCGTCGATGGCCTTGAGCAGCCGGCGGCGGTCGGTCAGTCGGTCGACGGTGATGTCGCCTTCGAGAGTCAGAAGCGGGGCCTGGAAGTTCAGTGGAGCCTTGTGCTTGCCGAAGACGTAGATCGGGTCGTACCGGAAACCGAGCCGTCCGGCGTAGGCCCCCGGCAGCGACGCGTTGTCGGGTCCCGAACGGGTGGGCAACCAGAGCTGAGAAGGAAGCGACGGGTGAGGCGGCCGCTTGGCGGCGATCACCGACCCGATGTAGGGCCAGTCTCCCGGTTCGGACTTCCGCGTGCCGGGGAACGACGGGCCAGTGGCGTGACCGGTCATGTTGTAGAAGCGGCCCGCATGGTGGTCGTTGGGGCCGCGTCCGTGTTGGCCCAGCGACCGGACCAGGGCCAGATGGTGAGCCTGGCGGGCGGTGTGGGGGAGATGCTGGCACAGGCGGATGCCCGGCGCTGAGGTGGGGACCGGCTGGAATGGGCCGCGGATCTCCGCCGGCGCATCGGGCTTCATGTCCCACAGGTCGACATGCGAGGGGCCCCCGTTGAGCCAGATCAGGATGGTCGACCTGGCCCGTCCGCCGTTGCCACCCGACGCCGGCGCAGCCGACAAACCTCCACCGGTGGCCAGTCCGGCGAGACCCAGCGTCGAGGCGGTCAGCAGTTGGCGTCGATCCATTGTCCTGGTTGGTCCGGTGCGGTTCGTCCGGTGGAAGACCACTATGATTCTATCGACGATTCTCGCTTGTGGAACCGAGATCTGAGACGATGTCTCCCGTTTGATTTTCTCGGCCACGTCGTGTACCGGTCCGTGACCGGGGTCCAGTTCTTCGAGGTGACACATGAAGCCGGCAACGCTTGTCTTTCTGGTTCTTGGTGCGGCCGGAGTGGTCGGGCTGACGGCGACCGGGGCACGGACGACGAACCGGCCGGCCGACGAGCCGGCCGCTGTCAGGACGGCGGCCGCTGTTGAACCGCACTGGCAGTTGTTCCTCGATGACCACGTGATCGAACGCAGCACCGGGTTCCGCCGCGTGGTGCATTCCCCCAAGCCTCACGGCGTGGTACTGGAACCGGACCAGCCGTGGGAGACCCAGGGGCTGTCGATCATGCATGTCGGCCGGCGTCGCGACGGGAAGTTCGAGTGCTACTACCGGGTCCACGGCGAACGGGTTCTCTCGGACACCCACGCCTACGCACTCAGTGACGACGGCATTCACTGGACCAAGCCCGACCTGGGGCTGGTGCCGGCTCCCGGGGGTGGGAAGAGCAACCTGCTGCCCTGCGGTGCGCCGTTCGACGTGGGGTTCCTGGGCACCGCGGCGGATCCGTCGAAGCGGTACCTGCTGGGTCTGGGCAACCATCCCCGCGGCTTCAAGATGGAAACGTACTTTGCCGCCGAACTGCCCGATTGGCAGAACGACCCGAAGTGGAAAGACAAGCTGACGCGGGCCGGCACGAAGCCGAGCTACAAGCTGGGATTGAACTTTTGGGACGAGGCCACCGGGGAATGGGTCTTCATGCGGCAGAGTCCCAACCACCCGCCCACCCGCTGCATCGCCCGCTGGTCCACCAGGGACCTCAAGAACTGGGCGGTGAGGTCGGTGCTCTACCCCGATGCGCACGACAGCAGTGATCCGCGGTCGTTCGACGAGGCCTACGGCATGCACGCGGTGGTCACCGAGGGACTGGTGCTGGGGTTCATCGAGTGGTTCAAGGGGGACCAGACACGGTCGGACCTGGCGGTGCTCGAACGCGAGTTGATCGGCCGGGTGCACATGAAGGGGCCGATCGAAACGCGGATCGCCGTCAGTCGTGACGGCGGGTTCAGTTGGGACCGCACGGTCAGCCGCGAGGCCTGGATCCCGCACGGAACCGAGACCAACAGCTACGATCGACTGGTGGTGATGTACGCCTCGCCGGTCCGAAACGGCGACGAGGACTGGATCTACGCCACCGTGATCGACGGCGACCACGCCAGCGGGATGGGTTACGGTCGTCCGGGTCGGATCCGTGGCGCTCTCTACACGCAGAAACACAACCGCTACGTCAGCCTGCAGGCCGGCAACACGGCCCAGATCCTGATCACCAGGCCGATCCGGGTCACCGGCAGGACACTGCAACTGAACGTCGACGGCAGCCGGGGCGAGGTGAAGGTGGGCATCGGGGTCGACAAGCCGATCACGATCTTCAACACCGTCGGACACCTGCCCAACTACATGGTCCGCGACCGCCAGGACCGCACGCATCTCGAGCCGGGTTTCCGGATCGGCCAGTGTCGGGCGATCCACGCCAACAGCATCGAGCACACCGTCGAGTGGAAGGACTCGAGCCTCCAGGCCCTGCAGGGAAAGACCGTCAGGCTCTACATCATGGTCCGCGACGCCAACATCTTCGGGTTCCGTTTCAAGTAGACGATGCGGTTTTGCGGGACTGCCGGGGTGGACCGTGCAGAAGACGTTCGATGGGGATAATCGTTTGGGGCCGAGCGGGTCGATATGGTAGAATATGAGCATGAGTCAAGCACGTAGCGAGCGTTGTGCGGGTCCGGTGTCGCGGCGGACGTTCCTTGAGGCCGGCAGCCTGGCCCTGGGCGGATTGACGTTGCCGGACCTGTTGGCGCGTCGAGCCGCCGCTCGGGAAACCGGGCGAACCGAGACCGACACCTCGGTGATCCTGATCTGGCTTCAGGGTGGTCCCAGTCACATGGAGACCTATGACATGAAGCCGGAGGCCCCGGTCGAGTACGGCGGCTTGTTGAAGCCGATCCAGACCAGGGCTCCGGGGATGGACATCTGCGAACTGCTGCCGCTGCATGCTCGTGTTGCCGACAAGTTCAATGTCATTCGCTCGATCTCGCACGGATTCGCCAACCATGCCGGTGGCGCCGGGCGGTTTCTCTCGGGCTACAACCCGTTGCAGCCCCTGGATCCCAAGTCGCAGTTTCCCTGCCTGGGACCGGTGGTCTCGAAGATGCTGCAGGGCAAGCGAGACCGTTCGATGCCCAACTACGTGGCCAGCGCGACCAACGTCTACGGTGGCGGCAGTGCCGGCCTCGGACCGGCCTACCTGCCGTTCGTGATCGGCGGCGATCCGAATGCCGCGAATTTCAAGGTCAACAACCTGTCGCTGGATCCGAAGATCAAGGACCGGCTGGATGACCGGCGGTTGTTGCTGGGAGCACTGGACCAGTTGCGTCGAGACATCGACAACTCGCGAATGATGACCTCGATCGACAAGTTCAACCAGGAAGCGATCAGCCTGCTGACCAGCGAGAAGGCACGGCGGGCGTTCGACATTTCCCAGGAGTCACCTCACACCCGCGAAAAGTACGGCCGCCACAAGTGGGGGCAACGGGCGTTGTTGGCCCGGCGACTGGTCGAGGCGGGGACGAGCTTCGTGACGATGCAGATGCAGAACGTGGGACTTCCCGGCGGCATCGGCAACTGGGACATTCATGCCGTCAACGGTCACCTCTACGATGACGCCAACGCCCGGCTGCCGGTCTTCGACAAGGCGATCTCGGCCCTGGTCGATGACATCTACCAACGGGGCCTGGACAAGAAGGTGATGCTGATCGTGGCCGGCGAGTTCGGTCGCACCCCGCGGATCAATCCCCAGAAGGGGACCGCGTCGAAGGTGATGCAGCCGGGTCGCGACCACTACCCCGGCGCGATGTCGGTGCTGGTCTCTGGCGGCGGCATGGAAACCGGCCAGGTCATCGGCCAGACCACCGCCAAGGGTGTGCGGCCCAAGGAGCGGCAGCTCGATCCCAACGACCTGCTGGCGACGGTCTACCAGTTCCTGGGGATCGACTACGACGCGATGATCCCCGACACCAGCGGTCGACCTGTCCCGTTGATTCCCAGTGGCACGCCGATCCGCGAGCTGCTGTAGGCCGTGTGACTCTCGGGGACCTGGTTCCGGGTCAAGATCGCCTCACGGACAGGGTGCTGGTTGTCGCTCGGCCAGTCGAATTTGCGCAGCGTTGTGCCGGGTTTCGATCGCATCGGCGTCGACCTGTCTCGGTCATCGGGCCGAACGTGCGGCCGACTTGTTCCAGTCCAGAACTTCCAGCATCCACGAGAACACGGGGCTGCGCTCCGGAACCTGGCCCGGCAATTGATAGATCTCACGGTGAGTCAGATCAAATGTCTTCGTCGACGCGACGTTCTCGAGCGTGGCACTGCGGATGGTCACGGCACCGTCGCCGTGTCCGGTCCGCAATTCCGGCGATCGAATGAACCGCCTCATCGAAGCCCGGTGTTCGAGTGAGCTGTTCTTGCGAGCCATCAGTGCTTCCAGTTCCTGCTCGACGGCCTTGGCTGTCCTGTCGGTCAGCAAGCCCTTGCGGCCGATCGCGAGATGGTACCGGATTCCGCTCGGCCTCGGCCGAGCATTGAGGCTCGACAGGAACTCGCTTTTCGGCATGAGATCGATCGCGGATTCTCCAAGACCGTCGTTGTGGAGATCCCACTTGCTCGGAAGCACCGCGAAGACCAGTTCGATCCAGGGCTGGATGTAAGCGAGGCTCGCACCGTGATGTGGAGTGGCAAGCATGATCAGATCGGTTATGCAATCCGGAAGACGGTTCGAATTCTCCAGGCAGTGACGTGCGACAAGACCACCCATACTGTGTGCCACGATGGCCAGCCGCGCCTGCGGAAATCGCTTGGAGAAGTCCGCCAATTCCGAGTTCAGCCGTTCTCCGGAAACCGATAGGGGACCGTCGTTCGGATAGTCGAAGATCAAGGACTGGATCCCCGATGCCTTGCAGGCTCGCACCAGTCGCTGCATGTCCGCGGGGCCTGCCTCAAGACCATGGATCAGCAGCATCGTTCGTTGACGCGGTTTGAACCCGTCCGGGATCTGCAGGCCGGTCCCGGCAGGCCACCCGAACGTCTTGGTGAGCTGCTTCACGATCGCCCGCTTTCGCTTCTTGTCTCGCGGATTCTCGAACGCGATCACGAATCGCTTGTCGTTGAAGTCGACGCTCGAAAACTCGTCCAACACGATGGCAGCCAGTTCCAGTGCGTCCTTATCCAATTTGGTAAGTCGGAATTTCCTGTTTCGGCCACCCTTGAGCTGATACGACGTCCCCAACGTCCTGTTGCATTCGGCACGGAAATCACGAAGTGAGTAGCGACCGTTTTTGTCGAGCGGCACCACCAGTTGCACCAATCCACCTGGACCGTGTTTTTCCGTTTTCAGCTGGTTGTCGGCGACGGCATTCTCGGGTTCCTGTTGGGCCACCGGTGTGGGTGATGTCTCCGGACCAGCACTGTCGTTGGTGATGGCGGACGGCCCGTCCCCGCTCTCCCGCAGGGCAGCAGGAGCGGTCTGTGGCTGCGACCTCGTGTGCTTGCTGGTGGCGGGGACGACACCCCGGCCCCCCGGTTTGACAACCGGCGGTTGAGCAGACTCGGAACCGCCGCAACCGAGCAGTCCTACGATCAGGATCACCGACCATCGCAAATGGTACACAGGCTGTCGGGGGTGAGTTGTTGGCACGTTGGCTTTCGGGTGGTTTCTCACGGGCATGGCTCGCTTGTCGGAGTCACTTGCGTCCGGTCAGTGGTTGTCCGTCCCAGTGGTCTTCGGTGTTCGGTCATCAGCCGTCATTGCCCGGTTCTCGGCTTCCGGTTTGGGTGACGGCTCTGATGGCCGGAGATTGGGTTTGTGACCGGTTCGACTGGTCAGCCACAAACAGCAGCCCGCCGCAAACGGGAAGCCGAGAATCAAGCAGACGAGATTCCTGAAGGCCTCGGATTCCCAGGTTGAGTACATGAACTCTTCCCTGATCGTTGGCTCTTTCTCGATTGGCTTCCCGGATTCGTTCCCGACGTTTTCCGTCCCGCCTGGTTCCGGTTCTTCCAACCGGTCGTAGGCGAAGGAACGCATGGCGATATCGCCCCAACGCGACAGGGTCAGATACGAGAGACCAGTTGCCCACCGGTGTGGAATCTCGTCATCGCGTGCCTTCTTCCATTCATTGAACGTCTGCTCGCTGTTCTTCTTCTCGTCATCCGAGAGGTTTCCATCGCTATTCTTGTCCGCGATGTGTCGCTTGACGATGCCTTCGAGTTTTTCTCTTGTCTGGCCCTCTGTTTGTCCCGGTTCCGATGCTTTGTGCCAGAAGCGCCGGCAGTCATTGCACATCCACTCGGGGCCCTTCACCCCCTTCGTGAATCGGGTCCGCCTTTGGACAGGCAGTTCGCAGTTCGGCATTCCCTGGCATTGATGCAGGTGAAACTCGCCGTAGGTGACTTCCAGGGGGGCTTTCCCCTGGCCGACGATGTGGGCACTGAAGACGATCTGCGTGATAATCACCAGTGGCAGGATGAAGTTGGCCACCGTGGATCGACTTCCAGAACTTCCAGACAAGGCGGAAATCAGCAGTCCCATGCCCACAGCGGCCCAGCCGATCAACAGCAGGTAGAAAATGATCTTCTCGTCCCCGAGCAGCATCTTGTTCGGCGCCGACGACCGAATCCAGTACAGGACTGCGAAGAACATCATCGTCTGAGCAGCTGAGAGGAGCCACAGGAACAGGCACTTGGCGAGAACGTAGGGCGGGATTCGCAGATACAACAACCGCTCGTAATTAAACACATCCCGTTCGCCGACGATCGAGAGCAGGCTGAGGCTGGATCCCATCCAGATGCTCGAGAGGATGGACAGAAACCCGAGCATCTCGAGATCCTGTGTGCGACCGGGAACCGCCGTCGAGACAGCCAAACCGAAGAATACGGGAACAAAGAGGATCGGCAGGATCCACCAGGGCAGTGATTTCTCTTTCAGGAACTCCTGGGCTGGCTCGGGCAATCGGAATCGAAGCCGCTGGGGAACCAGGCGTTCGAGCTTGAACAGGTCCCGCGTCCATGCTCGGTGGAACTCTCGTGTAAAGAGAGTCAGGCATTGCTCACCACTTCTTCGGAGCGAGCCACTCCAGCGAGGTTTCCTGCCGGACGGGCGGTCCCGCTCTTGGGTTTCCTCTGACCGTGGTCGTACCGAGGTCTTCTTCTTCGGCTTCTTCTCGAGGTTCAGATCGAGAAAATTGCGGCTGGGAATGGTCTGCTTCAACTCCTCGGGTCTTCCATCAAACCAGACTTTGCCGCATCCTTTTTCGCGCCCCAGCAGGACGACTCGGTCGAATTCTCCCAGGTGTGCCAACCCGTGAGTGACGACAATTACCGTGCATCCCTGGAAGCTCAGGCCGCGGAGGAGCTGCAGGATCGCCTTTTCACGTCCAGGATCAAGGCCGGATCCGGGTTCGTCGGCCAACAGGAGTTTCGGGTCGGCCACGAGTGAGGTCGCAATCTGGACTCGCTTTTTCTGTCCACCGCTGACTTCTTTGATGACCGCACCCCAGCGTTTCTTCTCTATTCCGAGCCGCAGCAACAAGTCCTTCACATCGTCGTTTTTCCCGCGGACTTCTGTCTTCTTGCCACGCAATGCGGCCAGCAGATTCCCGAGTGCCGTCAAACCACGGTCGATGACCTTCTTCCCTCGCATCTCGGCTGCGAATTCAACGAGCTTCTTCAGTCCGAGGTCCGGATGAAGAATGATATCTTGGGGAACATAACCCAGTTGGCGGCGAAATGGTTCTCGATCCGCAAAGAAATCGAAACCGCCGGCCTGGACCTCTCCACCGGGATCGATAAGAGCCTCTCCGGAAATTGTCTTCATCAGTGTCGATTTGCCGGCGCCGCTCGCCCCGACGAATGCCACGAATTGACCCGGGTGAATCTCGAGCGGCTCTTCCAGTTTGGACAATCGATCGGCGACACCGACATCTTTGAGCCGAACAGATGCGCCGTGGATCTTCCTGGTCTTGATCAGGCGGTTGTCGAGTTCGTTCAGGATAAAGGCGTAAGATCCCAGCTGAATGAAGTCTCCACCATGAAGTTGTGTGACCGTGACACCGAGGTGATTGACGAAGGTGCCTTCTTCTGTCCCGAAATCGACAAGCCAGTAACTCGAGTCCGGTCCCTCGCCCCGCCTCAGGATCCCGCAGTGCCTGGAGTCGAGTTTTTTGTCCGGGATCATCTCGTCAACAGCCGTGCCTGGTCCCCCCCGTCCCAGGGTCGTCATCTTGTTTGACGACAGGACGACCGGGTCACCCGGAAGGTGCCGCTCCAGGGGTGACGGGGTCATCCCTGGTCGGTCGGCTACCAGCCTCGCAGAGAAAGAGAATCCCTGTGGACTGTCCTCCCAGGGCAACTCGGTATAGGTGCGGATGTCGTCTCCATCGGATACGACAAGCTGAAACGGTGGACCTTCGACCTGAAACGACCAGTGTTTGTTCCCGCCGACCGCGATTTCGAGATCGGTACCAACCGCGCCCCTGACCTCGACCGGCTTGTCCGCGTCCGGAAAATTTGCCCGAATGCAGACCGTGACGCCCCAGGATGCCAGACCGTCAACCGATGCAGACGAGAATTGCCGGTGTTTGGACAGCCATTTCAGGTCAAGGCGGCAGTGGTGACATGGAACGTCGAAGCCGGCACAAAGGGTCTGGCAACCAGGGCAGGTGGTCCAGGTCGTTTCAGCAGGCATGCGTTTTCCAACACTCAGAAGCCTGAGGTGCTAATTGCCGCCCGGGTCCGTCCGCCGGGATTCATAGTACGACTCAAGTGTCAGATCGGTTTGCTCTTTCAAGCCGAACAGGAATCGACTGTCGTCTATCGTCACTTTCGTCATGTCCCACTTCATCCGACCTTCACGGATGATGTGTTGCTTGTTCGAGAACAGCAGGTAGCTGCCGTCTTTCGGAGTGATCGTCGATTTCTGTTGTCCCCGCTGCCCCTTGAAGGGCAGAGTTGCCTCGAGTCGTCCGCCAATGAGGTCCAACCTGAAGAGAGTTTCCCCCCGTGACGAGTCGTCTGGCCCCCGCTTGACCCGCAGATTTCCGTCGATACTGACATCCTGGGTCATGTTGACGATCCCGGAAACCTGCCTTCCGTTGACCGTCCACACGTCTCCAACCTTCGGGGGTGTCGAACCGGGCTGGATGTAATAGTCCATCAGCAGACTGCTGTTGTACGCCAAATCCTGCAACTCGTCTTTGTACATGGCCCCGCCCTTGACCACCTTGATACTCTGTACTCCCATGTCCCGGATATAGTCGATTTTGAGTGTCTTGCCGGCGAGCGATTTGATCCGCATGGCAAGATCCAGCTGCTTCGGAGGACTTATGAGGCCGGTTCTCTCCAGGCCCTCCCTGACTGCGGCGATCGTGTCTTTGAACCGGGGATCAAATTTCTCGTAGATCTCCAGACCTTTCCTAACCAGGTAGTACCACGGGAGGGTCTTCAGGATGTTCTCGGCTTGCTCCCAAACCACATCCAGGATCGGACTGGTTGGTAGTTCCAGTTTGATTTCTTCCCGCGAATCCGCCCTGAGTTCATCCACAAGTGGGAACTTCACTTCCACAATCAGCAAAGTGCCGTCGTTCTCCAACACCTTCCGTTCAGCAACCACTTTGTACCGGTAGGCGAAATACCTGTTGGCCGTTATTACGTTTATCTTGCGTTGTCCCTGGCCCTTGATGTTCAGAAAGGACACGCTGCGACTGGTGGCACCGACTGGATAGTATTCCTCGAGTTGTTCTGCTGTCGGGGGGTTGGCAGGGATCGAATCGTGGTCCTTGTGATCCGCCTCGGTAAAGGTGATTTCCTTCGTCGATTCCTTCGGCTTTCCGTCGCCGGTTGTCTTTCCGTCGCCGGTTGTCTTTCCGTCGTCGGCCTTTCCGCCGTCGGCCTTTCCGCCGTCGGCCTTTCCGCCGTCGGTCTTTCCGCCGTCGCCATTTCCGCCGGGATCAACGATGTCACCGGCATTGGGACCCCTGAAAACCCAGAATCCGCCGATGATCACCGCAAGCAGAACCGCAACGATGGTCAGTGTTTTTTTGTCCATGTCGTTCTCCAGGTAACAGATCTATTTCAGCCTCAACACTCTCCGAAATCCGGCACGCAGCATATCTTTTTCAAATACACCCTTAGGCGGACCAAATGATGGCCTGATCTCGAACTCGAGTGAAAACTTTCGCAATTTGTTTTTGAACACTTCCACCTTCCCTTCAACCTGGAGGGCCCAAAGCGCCAAAGGTCCCACGAGCGTCAACGGCCCAATCATATTCGCATTCAAATACCCGTCTTGTATTAGTGCGAAGCCAATCGAGTTGCCGGGATTCCATTTGAAGGGATAATTATCGGTGGATCGTGGGTACTTCGCGCTAGTCGGTGTGGTCCAGTGGTGTGCGTGGTCAGTTCCAGCCATATTGCCTTTGACATAAATAGGAAGGAGACGATCTACCCCAAAACCCGGGACCGCATAGGCTAATACAGGGTGGAAAATGTAGGACCGTCCTTCATGTAATTGCATCTCCACCACCCATTGTCTGATGATCGCGCGTTGTGTGCGATTTCCGACGCCGTTGAACACCGCATTTGCCGTCGGCCATGTCAAGGTAGGGTTATACGCGCGTTTTGCCCAGATCTCTGCAGCCGCTTGAAGGTGTTCGAGTCGAGAACGGACCGCGTCCACTGCCGCCGGGGTCCACGGGAAGTTGATCGCATTCCGATAGAGTTCCCGCAGTTTCTTGTCAGTGGACAGCCAGATCGTGACATTTTGTGGGGGCTGCTTTTTCGGGGTTATGCGTTTGAGGTTACGGACAGCTTTTAGGATGTTGGAACGGTGCTCTAGGGGCGCACGTTTGTACAAGAAGCTGCCGTCAATGATCGTTTTGTTGTAGTGGACCTTTGGTTGTCTGTCTGGTTTGGACAGAGAATTCCATGCAACACGATTCCACACCGAGAGCGATTGCTCGCGAGGTGTCGGAGGTGGTGGAGGTGGTGGAGGTGGTGGAGTTCGTTTCGTATCGCCTTTTGACCCTGGGCCAGTTGTGTGGTGTGTCGCGATTGTCGCCTGAAGCGTCGCGATGGTGGCGTTGTGGTCGCCTATTGTGGCGTTTAGCCCGGCGATTCTCTGATTCTTTGTGGTGACGGTCTGGTCCTTGTTGGCGATGGTCTGATCCTGGTCGGTGATTGTTTTTGCGTGGCCGGCGATTGTGTTGGTCTGGTCGGCGATGGTTTGAGCCTGGTCGGCTGCTTGGGAGCTGAATTGAAGTACAGTCCAGATTCCGGCGATGACCATCAGTGAGAGTGCTGCGACGGCAACTCCGATGACCGGGCGCCTGGCATCGCGAATGTCATCGCTTTGCCACTGCTTCAGGGCCGCGCCGGCGTTGGGCGGTCGCTTGTCCGGATCGCTGGCCAGCAGAGTGCTTATCAGGTCACGTGTCGATGCGTCGATTCCGGCCTGCTTGAGCCGGGGCAGCACAGCGGTGACGATGTCGGTGTCCGGCGGATCCTCGTCATCGAACTGCTCATCGCGCCGCAACGGGTTGGCGGACTTGCCGAGCAGAATCTCGACGGCGACCAGGCCGGCGGCGAACAGGTCGGCCTGGTTGGTAGGCTGTCCCGGACGCCCCTTCCA
>Ga0310123_10000170_pt1 | contig 56744 bp, 48 predicted proteins | sample CB6_AW_1057_MG_FD_203505 | JGI IMG/M metagenome (GOLD analysis project Ga0310123, IMG submission 203505) | Marine microbial communities from Western Arctic Ocean, Canada - CB6_AW_1057 | ecosystem: Environmental > Aquatic > Marine > Oceanic | place: Canada: Western Arctic Ocean | collected... | reverse complement strand
GGGTTCCCATGTGTCACCCCCGTCGGTACTTACGTCCACCCGGGTGATCTTGCCTCGTCCGCTCCACGCCAGTCCACGGATCTCCCACCACCCCGTCTCCGGCAGAACGTTTGGGTACGACGGAAACGTGATGGTCGACTTGGCGTCCATCACCAAGCTGAACTGTCGCGCGGTCCCGTCGGCCAGCGGGTCCGTGTACTTGGAGGTCTCGTCCCGCGTCATGAATGGCTGGTCCGATATCTCGATGCGGCGAATCCACTTGACCTGGGCGTTCCCTTCCCAGCCGGGGAGCACGAGTCGGGCCGGATAGCCCTGCTCGGGCCGGATCGCCTCACCGTTTTGCCCGTAGCCGATCATCGCGTCATCCCAGGCCTTCTCCATCGGCACACTCCGGCCCATGACGGCCGCATCGCCACCCTCGGCCAAGAGCCAAGTCGCGTCCTCGTGCGCGCCCACCTCTCGCAGAAGAGTCGACAGGGGCACACCGGTCCACTCGCTCGTGCTGGTCAGACCGTCGATCTGCTGGGGCGTCACTTCTCGCGCCGCATTGGTCCTATATGCGGCGCCACCATTTCCGGAGCACTCGACGAAGCAGAGCTGCGAGGTCGCTGGATACCGTTTGAGATCACTCAGGCTGAACGTCATCGGCCGGTCCACCATCCCGTGGATCAGGAGCTCGTAGCGCTCGGGGTCGATGGCCGGAATACCGGCATGGTGTCGTTCGAAATGGAGGTCCGCCGGCGTGATGATGCCGCGGAGGTCCTGAAGCGGCGTCCGGGATGAGGAGGACGGACTCGGCCGGTTTATTATGCGCCGGGGCTGCTCCCCGGGCGCGCGCTCACCGAGGTCACTGGTGAACCTGCCGATCACCTTAGTGGGATCTTGTGGAGCTTCTTGGGGAGCACTTGGTGGACCTTCAGGCGTAGCGGCGGTCTCGTCGAGCGTGATTGCGTCCGCTTGGGTTTTCAGAAGCCCTCCGGCGATGAGTCCTCCAGTTGCCCCCAACATCGCTCGGCGTGACAAGTTTCCCATCGGGTTCTCCGGTGTGCGGGTGACCGCCGTCAGTCCAGTGAAGTTGCACAACTTCCGCTCCCGCATGGGGTCGCCGCAAGGCGTGGGCCTTTATTCCTGCATTGACAGTCCCCACGGGTGCCCCTAGCGTCATAGTCATGATCGAATTTCAGGAATCCGTGGTCAGGCGCCTCGGACCGATGTTGGCTGTTTGGATGCTGTCCCTCGGGGCCGCGATGCCGTTTCTTGATCACGAGTTGTTTAGGAGCGAGATCGCGGTCGAGGCGGAGCATCGGGCGGCGTGTAACCTCACATCGCACGATCACACCGTCTGTACCCAGTTCGGTCAACAAAAATGGGTTTCCGATGCGTCTCAGGCCGTGCAGATCCTTCCGTCACTCCCCGTGGTCACCGAAGAGACGCGGCTGGTACCTGCACGCTCACTGCGTGTCCTTCCCACCCGCCCTCGGGCTCCTCCCTCGCACTGAGTCGCATAAAGCGGCGTCCTGTTCCGTCTAGCGCGGCGTTTCCGGTACGAAATCGAGAAATCGCACGCTATGGGATGTGTGCTTTCGGGTGATCGTCTCCTGGGAGCATGAGAATCTGGGGAGGAAAATTGCATCGAAAATCGACTCTAGGTATCACTTGCCTGGCCCTTGCGGCGCTGTTCGTAGGGAGTCCGCTCGAGGTATGCGGGCAGGTTGAGCCGGCCTCTCTCGGGGACTCACTGCGGGCTGAAATGGCGGTGCTGAGGAATCAACTCGACAGCCTCCGGGCCCTGGTCGCGGCGGGCGAGGTGGCTCCCGCGGAAGAGGAGAACTCACTGGACCGCCTCCGGGCGGCTGCAAGGGCCGCGGCCGGTGGTGACACCCCCGATCCTGCGCAACCTCCACAGGGTCAACAACAATTCGTCGGGAGGGAGAGATCGCTCCAGGCGTTGAATCCCGAGATCAGCCTCAACGGTGACATATACGCATCCATACAGAGTGAGGACCCGGACAGCGACAACTTCATTCCCCGTGAGTTCGAGTTGTCCCTCATCTCGGCTCTCGATCCTTATACGAGGGCGAAGGTCTTCTTTGCGGCAGAAGAGGAGGGTGGCAACCTCGAGGTCTTCCCTGCGGGCGGCGCGGAGGCAGAAGGCGAGTCGCGCGTCACGGTCGAAGAAGGGTATCTCGAATGGGTCGGACTCGTGGAGGGCGTCGGTATCAAGGTGGGGCGCTTCTACCAGCAGTTGGGCCAGATGAATCGTTGGCACTCCCACGCTCTTCCTTTCCAGAGTCGCTCCTTGCCGCATTTGGCGTTCATCGGAGAGGAGCCGTTAACGCAAGACGGGGGGGTCTCCGTGCACTGGTTGCTGCCGACAGGTGGCGCAGGAGCCTATGAGGCCACATTCGAGGTGGGCCGCAGCGGCAACGAGGCACTTTTCGGCGAGTCCCGGGGGCTGAGCTACATGGGCCACTTCAACTCCTTCTGGGAGCTCTCGTCAGCCACCGACCTCGATGTCGGGGTAAGCGCACTCTTTGGAAATCGCACGCAAGCAGGGGCAGAATTCGGCACCCGCCTCTTCGCGGTCGAGACGGCGTTCCACTGGATCCCACCGGAGAGATCCCTTTACCGTGGGGTCACGCTACGAGCCGGAGCCATGCTGTCGGATCCCAGCGCAGGCCTCGGCCTTCCGGACCCGGAGATGGCCCTCGGGATCTGGTGGCTCGCCGAGGTCAGGCTCTCTCGCCAGTGGATCGCCGGTGGACGGTACGACTGGGTGGAGAATCCCGAGGATCCGACGGAGACTGCGTGGCTTACGTCTCCTTCCCTGACGTACTGGCAGAGCGAGTTTGTCCGTCTGAGGGTCGAATACGACGTCCTCCACAATCCGGGACAAACGACGGGGCAGTTCACGTTTCGGATCACGTTTGCGATGGGCCCGCACAAACACGAGAACTACTGAGGGAATGGCAGAATGTTGAGAGCACTATTGTGGATCATGGTGGCGGGGTCGGCGACCCTGGCTGAGGGCCATCGTCCCGTCCGTCCCGTCGGAGGCAGTCGCGCGCCCGTGCGGGTCGTCGCGACGCTCCCGGTCTACGCGGATCTGGCGACCAAAATCGGTGGCGCCGAAGTAGCGGTGACGTCCATTGCTTCGCCGAATGAGGATGCGCACTTTGTGCGGCCCAAGCCGAGCTTCGCGGTGGCGGTTCGCCGTGCGGACCTCTTCATCACGACGGGGCTGGATCTCGAGCTGTGGGCCCCGACGGTGTTGGATCGCGCGGGGAACGCCGGCGTTTCCGAGGGCGGCCGAGGATATGTGACCGCCTACACCGGAATAGAGCTACTCGACATTCCCGCATCGGTCGACCGGAGCGAGGGAGACGTCCACATCTTCGGCAATCCCCACGTCACGACCGATCCACTACGGGCTCTTCAAGTAGCGCGCAATATCACGGTCGGACTCAAGCGTGTCGCCCCGGACCGGGCGCGAGTCTGGGACGCCGGCCTGGCTACCTTGACGGCGGAGATCCATCGCCGACTCTTCGGGGCTCGCCTCGTGGAGCTGTTGGGCGGGGATCTTCTCGAGCAGTTGGCGCTCCAGGGCAATCTCCACTCCTTCTTGGGCGGTGAGGAGTTCGAGGGGACCCCCCTCCTAGGGGCGTTGGGTGGCTGGCTGGCGACCGCCGAGCCGTTCCGCGGGAGCGACATCATCTGTTACCACAAGAATTGGGCGTACCTGGAGGACCGGTTCGGTGTTCGCTGCGTCGACTTCGTCGAGACGAAGCCCGGGATACCACCTACTCCGAGGCACGTCGGCGAGTTGATCCAGAGGATGACGGGGGAGGGCATCACGGTGCTGCTGGCCGCTTCCCACTATGATCGCCGGAAGGTCGCGTCGGTGGCGGATCGGGGCCGGGCGACGGCCGTGATCGTCAGCATGAATCCCGGAGGCCAGGCCGGCGTGGATGATTACTTCGCTCTCGTAGACGCGTGGGTCAGCGGCCTCGCACGGGCGTTCGCTTCCGCGACGCCTACGCGGGAACTCTTCCAGGAGTAGCAGGTGCTCGACCTCATGATCGCGCCCATCGTGGCTGGCCTCGTGGTTCTCTCGATCCACGCCTACCTGGGACTTCACGTGATCGCGCGCGGGGTGATCTTCGTCGACCTGGCGTTCGCCCAGATCGCGGCCCTCGCGACGACAGTGGGCCTCCTGATCGGTATCGAGCATGGGACCCCCGCCGCCCTGGCTCTCTCGGTGGGGTTCACCCTGGTTGGCGCCGTGGTCTTTTCCTTCAGTCGACTCACGAATACCGTCGTGCCGCAGGAGGCGATCATCGGCATCATATACGTCGTGGCATCCGCGGCGGTGATTTTGATCGCCGGATTCACGGCAGAAGGAGCTGAGCACATTGCCGAGACCCTCACGGGGACCTTGATCTGGGTGGGTTGGCCGGAAATCATCCGGATGGCGGGTGTCTACGCCCTACTGGGCGTGGCGTACTACGTCTTCCGTAAGCCGTTCTTCGCGGTCTCGATAGGAGAGGACTCGGCTCGGCGATCGCGCTTTTGGGATGTGCTCTTCTACGTGCTCTTCGGCATCGTCATTTCGTTCTCGGTGCCCGTGGCCGGTGTGCTCATGGTGTTCAGCGCGCTCGTGATTCCCGCCGTGGTGGCCTTTCTCTTTACGAGCCGATTTGCTATCGCCCTCGTGATCGCTTGGATCGTCGGTGCGCTTGCCCTCGTGGGTGGGGTCGTGGCCTCCTTTTGGTGGGACGTGGCCACGGGGCCGCTCCTCGTTTGCACGTTCGGCTTCGCGTTGGTCGTAGCGCTCTTGGTCCGAGTCGTGATGAAGCCGAGGCCGGGGACCGTCGTCACGCCGTAGTCCCCTCAGACGTCATCGTTGGTCGTTCGGCGATCCCCCTCGTCACTGAAGACTCGATAATACGCCTGAGCTCCCCACAGTCCCGCATGGAGCTCCGCCGGAAGATCTGCCAGTGCCTCGTAAGCCGACATCTGCGTCTTGTGACACGAGACCGCCCGCCACACCTGGGGCCACCACTGGGCCGTCTCGACGCGCGTCGTGATCGCCCATTCTGGCCACGGGGTGGGTGAACGTGGGGTGTTGGAGTCGCGCAAGCTCGTGGGGGAGTGGAGTGGAGGCAAGGTACGGTGGACGGCCCCTGCCTCGGAGTGCTTCGCTTGACTAGAGGGTCTCGTAGGCTCGAGGTTGCCACCCTTCCTCGATCTCACCGGAGTCGCATGTGAACACTCGATCTGGCCTCATCTTATTCGGAGCGATACTGGTCGGTGGCCCCGTCGTGGCGCTCTCGGTCTTGGGGACGTGGAGCCGCGAGGCCGCGCCCGCTGTGGAGTTGCCGCTGCGACTGACCCGGATGGAGCAGACGAGCGGGACAGAAATGCTTCTGCAGGCGGTGAGTCCGGTGAGCGACCAGATCGTATGGGTGAGTGGCCACGGGGGCACGTACGCCCGAACCATCGATGGAGGACAGAGTTGGAACGCTCGGGTGATTCCCGGAGCGGAGACCCTCGAGTTCAGGGACGTCGATGCGTTCGACGCGCGTACCGCCTACTTGATGAGTGCGGGGAGCGGACCCCTGTCGCGGATCTATCGGACGGATGACGGCGGACTTACCTGGGATCTCCAGTTTCTGAACGACCATCCGGACGGGTTTCTCGACTGTATGGCGTTCTGGAATCCCAGGGAGGGACTCGCCTACGGTGACGCGGTCGAGGGCCAGCTCTTCATCCTCAGGACCGAAGACGGCGGTGCGTCGTGGACCCGCGTTCCGGATGACGCGCTCCCGCCGGCCCAGGACGGCGAGGGAGGTTTTGCCGCGAGCGGAAGTTGCGTGGAGACGGGCCCCCGGGGGAGGGCGTGGATCGCAACCGGCAACGCGGAAACGCCACGCCTCCTTTGGACGGAAAACGAGGGGCGAAGCTGGAGTTTCAGCAACGTACCAGTCGTCGGAGGGGTCGCGGCTGGACTCACGACGGTGGACTTTCTCGACGGTCGGCGTGGGATCGCCCTGGGGGGTGTCATCGGTCAGGATACGGTGCGTGTCGACAACGTAACGGTGACCTCGGACGGCGGTCGGGTCTGGACATTGGGCGGTAGGCCGGCCATGCGCGGACCCGTCTACGGAGCCTCCTGGGTTCCGGACGCTCCGACGCCGACGGTGTTCGCCGTGGGGCCGGGTGGAGCCGACTATTCGACCGACGGGGGTGCGTCGTGGCAAACGGCCGCCCAGGAGACCTATTGGGCGGTCTCGTTCGCGTCCCTCGGCGCAGGATGGGCCGTGGGTCCGGAGGGGAGGATCACCCACTTCGGGTTCGGCGGAGGCTGAGGAAGGAACTTCCGGGGCGGTTCTCGGGATATCCACGATGACGACCCGCGCAGTCGAGGAGTGACGATGCTGATCCGTAGACCCGACGACATCCCTTCTTCCGAAATCACTTCGGAGGGAGTCTACGTCAACCGCCGGCAGTTCATCGGCATGAGCGCGGGTGTCGCGCTCGGAGGAGCCGCAGGGGGCGGGGGCCTTGGCAACTTCGGGGACGCGCCGCGCCATGAGGCCGGGCCCCGCTCAGACACTGGACCGCAGAAGGACTGGAGCACGGTCCGTTCCGATCTCGACGAAGAGCTGACCCCGTACGAGGACGTCACGTCCTACAACAATTTTTACGAATTCGGAACGGGGAAGTCCGACCCGGCCAAGAACGCCCACACGTTGCGCACTCGTTCATGGACGATCGAGGTGGATGGCCTTTGCGCCAACCCGGGCGTGTATGGGCTGGAGGACTTCATCAAGCCCGGCGCGATCGAGGACCGTGTCTACCGCATGCGCTGCGTCGAAGCGTGGTCGATGGTGATTCCCTGGCGCGGCTTCGCCTTGAAGGACGTCATCGATCGGGCCGACCCGCTCGGCAGCGCGCGCTTCGTGCAGTTTACGACGCTCCTGGACCCAGGGCAGATGCCGTATCAGAGGTACGGAATTCTGGACTGGCCCTATCTGGAGGCGCTCCGCCTCGATGAGGCGCGTCACCCGCTCGCGATTCTGGCCACGGGCGTATACGGTCGCGACCTACCGAACCAGAACGGAGCGCCACTTCGACTCGTGGTACCGTGGAAGTACGGCTTCAAGGGGATCAAGTCGATCGTGAACATGCGCTTTCTCGAGGACATGCCCCTGAACACATGGAAGCAGTCCGCATCCCACGAATACGGATTCTACGCCAACGTGAATCCGGAAGTAAATCACCCGCGGTGGACACAGGCACGAGAGAGGCGTCTGGGAGAGTTCCGCAGGCGGCCCACGTTGATGTTCAATGGGTACGGGGAGCAGGTTGCCAGCCTCTATGCGGGGATGGATCTTCGAGCCAATTACTGAGCCGGGTCCGCCTCAGGGTTACGGTCTTCCGGTTGGATAGGCGTCATCAGGTCCTGGTCCTGAAGGGCGTAGTCTGGATGTTGGGCCTCACCCCCGCCGCCTTGCTGGTTTGGCGCGGGTTGACGGACCGGCTGGGGGCGAACCCGATCGAAGAGGTCCTTCATCATCTGGGCAGATCAGCCCTGATCTTCCTCATCATCACGCTGAGCGTCACCCCCATACGGCGTGTGACCGGTTGGAATCCGATCATCCAAGCACGTAGACCGTTGGGGCTATTCGCTTTCTTCTACCTGACCCTGCACCTGCTTTGGTACGCCGTCGTGGACCAGACCTACGACTTCGAGTTCATTCTGGAGGACGTGCTCGAGCGGCGATACATCATGGTGGGGTTCACCGCATGGCTGCTTCTCGTCCCTCTCGCGGTGACTTCGACCAAGGGCTGGATCCGGCGATTGGGGAAGCGGTGGCGGAAGCTTCATCGCCTCGCCTACGTCGCCACGTCGCTCGGCGTACTCCACTTCTATTGGCAGGTGAAGGCAGACACGTACTGGCCGATCGTAGCGGCCAGCGTGCTTGCGCTCCTGATGCTTCTGCGGGTTCGCATCGGCGACGGCGGGGGCCCGTTACGTAGTCGGAAGCCGGCCCGTGGACGGCGTCCCGTGGAGGTCGCTGACCCGACTTCCTCGAAGGGCCTGTAACCATGCCGTTGGATCGGTACCGTTCGATCATTCCCGAGTGGGATCGCTTTGTGGACACGGTCGGTCGACGGGATCCAACCACGCTTCGCGTCCGAACCGGAAGGATCTCACACGCGGATCTCGCGGAGCGACTCCGAGCCCAGGGTTTCACGCTCGAGGGCGTCGAGGGACTGCCGGACTTCCTGCGCGTGGTGGACGGGCCGCACTCGGTCGCCGATACGGTCGAAAACTGGTTGGGTCTCTTCTACATCCAGCAGGCCTCCACGGGTGTGGCCCCGCCGGCCCTCGGAGCACGCCCGGGAGAACGGATTCTCGATCTGTGCGCGGCCCCGGGGGGGAAGACGACCCACACGGCCGACCTCATGGGGGATGACGGATGCATCGTGGCCGTCGACCGGAACGACGCCCGCATCCGCGCTCTTCTCGGGAATCTCTATCGCACCGTACATCCGAACATCCTGGTGGTGTTGGGGGACGGCAGGTTCCTGCCCGACGGGGCTCTCTTCGATCGGGTTCTCGTGGACGCTCCTTGTTCCGCTGAGGGGACGCTTCGGCGGAAGGGCGGGCGTCTGAGGGAGCAAACGGCGAAATTTCGGAAGCGAGCCCCGCTACGGCAGGAGGCGCTTCTCCGGCGCGCTGTCGCTCTGACCCGTCCGGGCGGAGTCGTTCTGTACTCCACGTGTACCTTCGCACCGGAGGAAAACGAAGCGGTCGTGGACCGCGTGCTCAGGACCGAACCCGTGGAGCTGGATCCGATCGAGCTGGACGCTCCACACGCGCCGGGACTGACCCACTTCGAGGGGCAGGACTACGATCCGCGCCTGGAAGGCGCCTGCCGCGTTTATCCCCACCACATCGATTCGGGGGGGCTATTCATGGCGCGCCTCAGACGTACCGGCGGCGATGCACCCGATGGTGCTTCAACCGATGGTGCTGGGGAGCTACCGGGTTGGACCCCCATACCGACCGCGTTTCCGGACGGGAAAACTGACCCGGACGTGGCCGCACGCACTATCGAGGAGGGCGCTGAGCGACTGTCGGAACACTTCGGGGTCGAGTCCGGTGCGCTCAGTGACCTCCAGTGGATGGCGCGTGGGAGTGATCTGTGGGTGCACCGATGTGGGACGTGGCCGCTCGACAGCTGGGGGAAGAGTGACGGATGGAAGGTCGTGTCGGTCGGTCTGCGCGCGATGGTCCCCGACTACCGTGGTCGTCCACGTCCCACGAATCATCTTCTGCGAGTTCTCGAGAAGGCGGTCGTGTCGAAGCTGGTCAGCCTCTCCACACGGCAGTGGGCCGAGTTGCTGGCCGGAGAGGACGTGAGCGTCCCTGGCGTGGAGTCCGGCTTCGCACCCCTGGGCCTCTTGGATCGCGTGGCGGGGCGGGGACTGGTCAGAGGCGAGACCGTGCGCCACGAGATCCCCAAGGTCCAGGCACGCTGGCTGAAGAAGATTCTGGAGCTACGGTCCGAAGGACGCTAAACGATCCAGGCGCTCCCGACCGGAGCGAAGGCATAGGTCCGCGAAACGGGCGAGCCGTCGTTGGCGTCAACGGGCGTCAGTATTATCCATCGGGCACTCATCGGGCCAAGTGTGACGTGCGAATGTAAGTGGCCTCGTCGGGACACCTTAGCCCTGCCCGGGGGGTACGGCGTTCAGCAAACTGGAACCGCTCAACTTGTGAGCTCCGGTCAAAAGGCTCTCCAGGAGTGCCGGAGCGCTCATGACCGATCGCAGGCCTGTGAAACGAATGCGCGCTGTCCTCGACAGCCGGACGGGCTTGGGTATCTCTTGGCTGGATGTGAAGCTCGGCGTGCGCATGCTGGGCAAGGAGCCGCTGCTGACCGCTGTGGCGATCCTCACCTTGGCGACCGGAATTCCGACTAGCCTGACCCCGGCCCATATGCTGAGCATCTTCGACTCGGCGTTTCCAGTCGATGAGGGTGATCGAATCGTCGGTATTCGGAATTGGGACACGGAGGACAACAGAGCCACGGTCTGCTCCCTGCACGACTTCGATATTTGGCGTAATGAGCTGAGCTCCTTCGATCAGGTCGCGGCCGCCCGCTCCGATCCATGGAACGTGCACTCGCCAGACGGAAAAGCGGAAGAGGTTCGGGGCGCCGAGGTCTCGGCGTCCGAGTTTGCCATGCTCCGTGTTCCGCCGCTGCTCGGGCGATATCTGATCGACGCGGACGAGTCGATCGACGCGCCTCGGGTTGTGGTCATCGGCGAAGGAATCTGGGCCTCCCGCTTTGGGCGAGACCCGGACATCATCGGCAAGCAGATAGGCATTGGCCGCACGCCTCACACGGTCGTGGGAGTGATGCCCGAGGGGTTCCTTTTCCCCATGCGCGATTACCTGTGGTTGCCGCTCCGTGCGAACCCGGTCGACTACGAGGTAGGAGCGGAGCCCGACATCTTCGTGTTCGGACGCTTGGCCGAACGAGTTCTTTGTGAACCTCCTCAATTTCGTATACCCAATGATCGCCGTGCTACGGCACGAGGGAGAGTCGGACTCAGTGGGCAGCGACAGTGCGGTCCATCCTGGATCGGATTGAGGCGAACTGCGCGAACAGGCCTTTTCGAGCGAACCTCTCCGTCCCATTCTCCTGGTGTCCTGAGTCAGACGTTCGGCGCCGCACGAATGCCGGCGACCTTGTGACTCACCACGCGGGTTCGTCACGAACCGGCACTTGGAGCTCGAGGAGTTCTCATGATCCGCACCCGAGATGGGCGTACCCATCGCCGTCGAGAGATCTGCGTGGTACTGCTGCTGACCCTTTTCGGTGCTTGCCATGTGGGCGGGCGGGTAGCGGCGCAGCAGTTCGAACAGCTGTCGCCCCAGGTCAGAGAATTCGTCGCGGTACAGGCCGCCCACGTGCTCATCCGAGACGTCCGTCTGATCGACGGCACGGGGGCGGCGGCTAGAGAGGGGATGTCGGTGGTGTTGCGGGACGGACGAATCGTCCTCGTGGGGCCCATGAGCGAAGTGGGTGACGTCCCCGGTGCGCAGATCGTCGACGGTACAGGTCAAACGCTGATCCCCGGCCTCGTCATGCTCCACGAGCACATGTTCTATCCGTCGGGCCGGGCGCGTTACAACACGAATCAGTTCTCGTTTCCACCGCTTTACCTCGCCGGTGGCACGACCACGATCCGCACGGGGGGCAGTCTCGACCCCTACACCGATCTATCGATTCGAAGGGAGATCGACGCCGGGCGACATCCGGGACCGAGCATGGACGTGACGGGACCCTATCTGGAAGGGCCGGGCGGTTTCATCTGGGCCTTTCCCTCGCTGTCCACTCCGGACGAGGCGCGGGACCACGTGAACTTCTGGGCCGATCGGGGTGTGACGTCGTTCAAGGCGTATAACCGTATCGATCGGCGGACGCTCGGCGCCGCGATCGAGGCCGCCCACGCCCGTGGTATCAAGGTCACGGGACATCTGTGCTCGATTACGTATCGGGAGGCTGCAGATCTCGGGATCGACAACCTGGAGCACGGGTTTTTTGCCGCGACGGATTGGGTGCTGGACAAGGAGCCGGACGAATGCCCCCAGGGAGCACGCCAGTCGTACCTGGATCTCGATCTGGAGAGTTCTGACTTCACGGACCTAGTCGATCATCTCGTGCGACAGGGCGTGGCGCTCACTTCGACGCTCACGGTCGTCGAGCGTGGAGCCCCCGGACGGGAGCCACCCCCGCCTGGAGCGCAGCGGGCGATGCTCCCTCAGCTACGAGAGCAGGTGATGGCCAGGCTCGAGCGAGCCGGAGAACCGGGAAACAACAGAGGCGAGCTGCTGGAGAAGTACATGGCGATGGAGAAGGCGTTCTACGACGCGGGAGGGCTGCTGGTGGTGGGGACCGATCCGACCGGAGGCGGCGACGTCGTGCCGGGATACGCGAACCAGCGCGCTGTGCAGCTCTTGATCGAGATTGGACTCACGGTCGAGCAGGCCGTAGAGGTCGCGACGCGGAACGGAGCCCTCTACCTGGAGCGGCAGGAGGATATCGGAACCGTCGAGGTGGGGAAGAAGGCCGACCTCGTGCTGATGCGTGGGGACCCCGCGGTGGATCCCGACGCGTTCCGTCGTATGACGCTGGTCTTCAAGGACGGCGTGGGCTACGACTCGGCGAAGCTGTTCGAATCAGTGGAGGGTTGGGCCGGGGTCCGCTGACACTCGCCCTCGGGAAGAGTGCCCCGTGACATCGAAGACCTCTGGGACTCCGGCGTCACTCTGCCTGCAGCGCCTTGATCGGATCCACCTTCGCCGCCCTGTACGCAGGGAGGACCGCCGACAAGAGCGCAGTCCCACCCAGGATCACTGGGTCGCGGGGCTGTACGCCAAAGAGCACCGCTTCCATCACCCGGCCTCCTAAGAGCGCGACGCCCAGCCCGACCACGAGCCGAACGATGCTGTCTCTTCGAGCGCCTAACGCGACGCGCAGGGGTCCGTCGACGCCGAACTCGTCGGCGCGGATGTCCCGCCCGAGGAATGGCGTCACGTGGAAGGTGGCCATGAGCCCCTGAGTGAGTCGGGTTACCTCGATGACTTGTGGGTCGCCCAAACCCGTCAAGGTCATGTTCGGGACATTGACGCCGACGAGGGTCGAGATGCTCGGTGCTTCGGATTCGATATCGAAGATGTCGGGGCCCGACATACTCCCTAGAGGAGCCCCAGGCCCACTCGGGGCCTCGTCGATCGTGATCAGGCCGGAGGGATCGGGGTAGGGGAGCGAGCTCAGGAGGACACCGTTCACGACGCTGAAGATCGCTGTGTTCGCTCCGATGCCGAGAGCCAAGGTGGCCACCGCCACGACCGCGAACCCGGGTCGCCGCCAAAGCGAGCGTAAAGCGAACCGAAGATCCTGAGCCAGATTCCCCATCCCATCCAATTGTTGCGTAGTCCTTCTGTCTTTGCCTCGATCAGGGTCGGCCGCAGGCGCTCCCTGATGCCCTCGCGCGCCAAGTCTCCAGCGGTTCTGAGACCGAACCCGGCGACTGCGCGCGTCCCCTCTTTCCGAGATTCCTCTAACCGGTCCTCGAACGTCTCCCGCATACTCGCGCCGAACCGGTCCCGGAACGCACGACGGAAGAGCAGCAGGAAAAGCTCGAAAATTCGATGGGGAGACTTCACCCAGCCAGTTCCGGCAAGAGGCTACGCTCGCGCGCCAGCTCGAGCACGTCTCGAAGGCGCTGCGACTCCCGCATCACGGCGAGCCGGCCTGCTTCGGTAAGCCGGTAGTACCGTCGGGGCCGTCCCCGATGCTTGACGGAAGCGTCGGCAGGCGCGTCGGCCTCGTCCACGAAGCCCTCACTCACCAGCCTCGCCAGGATCCGGTAGAGCGATCCGATTTCGGGCGACACGGCGCCTGCCGATTCACGCTCTACCGCCTTCATGATCGCATAGCCGTAGAGATCTTCTTCCGCGAGAACCATGAGGACATGGAAATGGGTAGCGCTCAACGGGTTGGATCGCTTTGCGTGTGGGTCCTGGTCCATGTAGGAAGTCCCGGCTCGGTGTATACAGGTACGTTACATATATGTATTGTACCTGTATGTGGCCGGCCCGCAAGACGTGGACCGAGTTACTCGGAGAAGCGACCCTCTCTGAGGAACTGAATACACTCGTCGGCCACGTCCTGACGGTTCATGATGAACGTGTGTGTGGCCGGAATCACGCGGAAAGCGTCAGCCCCTTCGACGCGCGCTCGCTCGACGCCCACCTTGCCGTCGTCCGCGCCGGGAATCAGCCACGAGCCGATGGGATTGAGGCTGCGGCTCCCCGTGAGGATGCCCAGTTCGAAGCTCGCGGGGCCCAGTTGGTGGGCGATCCCGGCGCTGTCCGTTCCTAGCTGAGACCCTGCCGGGCCCAACAACCCGCTCAGAATGGGTGATTCGGCGAACGCTTGGGCGATCTCGCTTCCCTGGTTGGGCGGGCTGAGCATGACGACACGACCGACGTGAGAACGAGAGTGCTGTGCGAGGTAGACCCTGACGAGGATCCCACCCATGGAATGCGTGACGAAGTGGATCCGGTCGCTCTCCTCTGCGCAGCACTCCGCGATGGTTTCCCGAAGACGTGCGACGAGCGCTTCGATGGGCTCGCTAGTGGAGGGGTAACTGAAATTGACGACACGAAAGTTGGCCCGTTCGAGTCGCTCCACCAGGAGTGCCATCGACACCGCTGTCCGGCCGAGACCATGGACGACGACAACCGTTTCGGCATCGGCCGAGGCTGGGGCGCGCGAGCAACCCGTCGACAGACCCGCCACGATGGTAAGGAGGAGGAAAGTTCGCATGAAGTCCGATGCCAGGTGCGACCGGGGTTCCCTTCCTAGGAACGTGTCACGGCGATCCATGCCTCACAAGGACTGACATGGGGTGGGGTGGGTGGCCCAACCCGCCTCCAGTGTGTAACCTGAGGTCTTCGACCTCGACGGCAAGCACTCAGGAGGACTCGAGCCATGCAGAACCGCCATCTTCTCAGAATATCGTCCGCACTTCTTCTCGTGGCCCTCACTGCGTGTGCACCGGCAGGCGCGGACCCCGTGAATGACGAATCGGCCGTGGAGTTCCCCACCGCGAACAGGGCGGACGTCAGAGGCGTGCACGGTGCGGTGACCTCGGATCATCCGCTGGCGACGGCGGTGGGACTCAATGTTTTGAAGCAGGGCGGGAATGCGGTAGACGCGATCATCTCTATGGCGGGCGTCCTGGCGGTCGTACGACCCCACATGAACGGTGTCGGTGGGGACGCGTTCGGCATCTTTTACGACGGCGAGACGCGTGAAGTGGTGGCGATGAATGGCAGCGGCCGGGCCGGGGTCTTGGCCATTCCTGCGTTCTTCGAGGCGGCCGGGGTGGACCGTATGCCCTCCAACGGCCCCCTCTCGGTCAGCGTTCCGGGAGCGGTCGCCGCGTGGGAGGATGCGTTGGAACGGTTTGGGACGATCTCACTGGCGGAGGCATTGGCGCCGGCGATCGCCTATGCTCGTGACGGCTTTCCCGTGTCGACCCGTCTCGCGAGCGATATCGCGGGTGGATCGCGCAATCTGAACGAGTCCGCACGTGCCGTGTTCACACCCGGTGGGAATCCGCCTGCGGTGGGGTCTCTCCTGAAGAATCCAGCTCTGTCGGAGACCTTGCAGCTCATCGCCCGAGAGGGGAAGGACGGGTTCTACCGCGGGGCACCTGCGGCGGCCATCTCCCGCTTCCTAGAGGGTGAGGGCGGTTATCTCCGGGCCCCGGACTTCGCGGCCCACGAGACGACCTGGACGACGCCGCTCGAGGGTTCCTACGTCAACCACCGGATTCTGGTCATGCCTCCGAACACGCAGGGAATCGCTCAGTTGGAGATGATGGCGATGGCTGCCGAGCACGACTTGGAGGGCATGGGTCATAACTCGGCGGACTACCTGCACACGCTGGTGGAGCTGAAGAAGCTCGCTTTCGCGGACCGTGATCGCTGGGTGGCCGATCCCGAGCACGCCCACGTCCCCATCGACGAGCTTCTCGACGCCGACTACTTGCGGGACCGCGCTACCATGGTCGGCTCCAGGGCGGCGGAGGGGGTAGTGTCGGGCGTCCAGGGTCACGCAGTGACCGCCGACTCGCATGGCGATGCGGACGACGCGGGAGACACCGTGTACCTCACGGCCGTCGACCAGTGGGGCAATGGCGTGAGCTGGATCCAGAGCCTCTTCGGAGGGTTCGGATCGGGGCTTCTCGAGCCGGAGACGGGTGTGGTCCTTCAGAACCGGGGTGCGCTCTTTACCCTCGACACCGAACATCCCAACGTCGTCGCTCCGGGCAAGAGGCCCTACCATACGCTCACGCCGATGATGGCGTTGAACACCGACGGTAGTCTGGCGTTCACGCTCGGCACGCCGGGGGGCGACAGCCAGGTCCAGTCGCTGATTCAGATCGTCAACAACGTGTTCTTGTTCGGGATGACGCCGCAGCAGGCGATCGAGGCACCGCGCTTCAGAAGCCAGACCGGTCTGCGGGTCTCCTTCGAGGATCGCGTCCCCGGCTCCGTTCTCGACGATCTCGCCAGCCGAGGGCACGAACCGGAGGTGATCCACGGGTGGACGGCCACCTTCGGTGGCGCGCAGATGATCCTGATTGAGTCGTGGGGCACGCTCACCGTGGGATCGGATCCGCGGCGTGAGGCGTACGGAATGGCCTATTGAGGGGGTTCGCGCCTTCCTAGCCGGCCCTCCCAGTCGGGGCTAGCCAAGCTCTTTCCACTCGTCATATCTTCTCCGGCTATCACGCCTTCGAGAGTCAGGAGAAAATATGCCGAGCGCCTTCCTAATCGCTGTCCTCCTCCAAGTGCCGCCGCCCGCCCAGGAGCTCGCTCCGGGCACGCGTTACGATCCCTCGATTCCGACACTAGAGGATGTGGTCGGCCATGATTTCCGTGAGGAGGTCACGCCGCCGGACCAGATCGTCCGGTACATCGAGGCTCTCGCGGCGGCCGCCCCGGACCGGACGCACCTGATCCACTACGCTGACAGTTGGCAGGGGCGTCCGCTCTTCATGCTCGTGATAGGATCGGCCGCGCGCATGGCACGCCTCGACGAAACCCTGGCCGGTCTTGCACGGCTCTCCGATCCTCGAGGCCTCGCTCAAGCGGACGCCGACCGTCTTTTGGCCGAGCTTCCGGTGGTTACGGCGCTGGTCCATGGGATTCACGGAAACGAGATCAGCTCCAGCGGAGCGGCGATGGCCGAGGCGTATCATCTGCTGGCCGCCCAGGGGGACGCAGGGGTGGACCTGGTCCTCGCCGAGTCACTCGTGCTGATCGATCCGGCCGAGAACCCGGACGGACGTGCTCGGTTCGTCATGCAGAATACGGGTGCACGCGCCCGTTGGCCCGACCAGGCGACGTGGTCCGCCGAGCACGATGAGCCGTGGCCCGGAGGGCGTGGGAATCACTACATGTTCGACATGAACCGCGACGTGTTCATCCAGAGCCAGCCCGAGACGCGCGGGAAGGTCGCCGTCTTTCGGGAGTACACCCCGCACATCGTCGTAGACCTCCATGAGATGGGCGGCAACTCGACCTATTTCTTCCCGCCCACCGCCGAGCCGACGAACCCGTGGTTCACCGCGCAGCAGATGGACCTGATGGACGTGATCGGCCAGGCCAACGCGGCCGAGTTCGATCGCCGAGGCTTCAGCTACTTCAACCGGGCGACGTACGACGCATTCTATCCAGGCTACGTGGATATGTGGCCCACCGTTCACGGCGGTGTGGGCATGACCTACGAACAGGCGTCCGCTCGGGCGTTGGTGCTCCGTCGGGACGACGGGGACTTGCTCACCTACGGTGACGGCGTGCTGCATCACTTCACGGCGGCGATTCAGACCGCGGAGACGGCCGCGGTCAACCGGGACCGCATCCTCCGGGATTACCTCGCGTTTCGGAGGAGCGCCGTCGCGCTCGGGGGTGAGGGGCCGGCAGAGCTGGTGTTGACCTCCGAGCACGACAAGGGGATGGCCGCTCGACTCGCCCGCAACCTCGTGCTCAACGGTATCGAGGTGTATGCGGCGTCGGGACCCGTGACCATAGGAGATCGCACGCTGGCGGCGGACAACGCTTTCATCATTCCCGGAGCCCAGCCGGCGTACCGAATGATCAGGAACTTGCTGGACGCCGATACCGAGATGGATCCCGACTACGTTCGCCGACAAAACGAGCGGAGGGCCCTGCGGCTGCCCGATCAGATCTATGACGTGACCGCGTGGAGCCAGTCGACTCTCTGGGACGTCGAGGTGATCGCCAGCCAGCGGGAAACGGGTGCGCGGGGTGCGCGGCTCGCCGCCGACACACCCTACGAGACGGTCTCGCTGGGACCGGCGGTGGTGGGATATCTCCTGCCGTGGGGAACGAATGCCGCCGCCGCCACCGCTGAGGCGCTCCGAGAAGGGATTCGTGTGAGCGCCGCCGGTGGAGCGTTCACGCTGGGGGGCCGAGAGTACGGGGTGGGCACCGCCATCGTGCGCACGTCGGAGAACGGTCCGGACCTGGCCGCGCGCCTCGGAGCCATCGCCACCCGGCACGGCGCGGAGGTCGTGGCCATCGATGATTCCTACGTGCGCGAGGGCCTATCGCTCGGGAGCAACAGCGCGAGGGTGCTCAGGGCACCGCGTGTCCTCCTTCTGTATGACGAGCCGGGATCCGCGTATTCGGTGGGGTGGGCCAGGTACGTGATGGAACGCCGCTACGGCCAACAGACCACTGTCGTCCGATCTTCGCGCCTCGGCGGGGTGATCCTCTCGCAATACGACGTGATCATCTTTCCCAGTGGAAACTACGGTTCCGCCGTGGGGGAGGGGCTGGTCGCGCGCCTGCAGAGCTGGATGCGAGACGGTGGGACCTTGATCACCATGGCTGCCTCCACCCAGTGGGCCGCCAGAGAGAGCGTGGGCTTGCTGAACACGGTTTCCGAGCGGCGAGGCGGGCGGCCGGAGGGGGAGGATCCTCCAGGGGCGGACACGCCGGAGCAGCCGATCGACTACCTGGAGGCGATCGCCCCGGAGGACGAGGGTCCGGAGCAGACTCCCGGCGCGATCCTCAAGGTCGTGCTCGACATCGAGCACTGGCTCTCGGCCGGGACGGACGGAGAGATCGGCGTGCTGGTTCAGAGTAGCCGGATCATCAGTCCGATCCGGCTCGATGAGGGCCAGAACGTGGGGAGGTATGCCGACGAGGGGGACCTTGTCCTGGGCGGTATCGTCTGGGACGAGGCGGAGCCTCAACTGGCGAACAAGGCGTTTCTGATCCATCAGCCCGTCGGTCGTGGCCAAATCGTGGCGTTCGCGGAGGACCCGAACTACCGGGCCTATGTGGAGGCGACCGAGCTCCTGTTCATGAACGCCGTGTTACTTGGCCCGGGGCGGTAGGATGCCAAGGAGGGTGTGATGAGGGTGTTCGGAACGGGGTTGGGCCGGTGTGGCTATCTGGCGGCATCCCACGGACTCTTTAGATTGTACGGAAAGTTCGATCACTCAAGCCGGCGCCCGCGTTGTGCTGGCTACAACGGAGAATTGTCCATGTTGAGCCTCCGGACCCGCCTCCTCGCGGTGGTTACGGTCCTCACGATATTCGTGGGGATCGATGCCACCCCGGCTTCCCCGCAAGCGACCGCCTTGAAGCGTGGCAGCGACAACATACAGGTGTTGGGGCATATCCCGTTGGGGCCGACGTTGAGCGTCTCCGACATGGACCTCGAGCAGGAGCTCTCCCGCCCGTACGCCTATGTCTCTCGGATGCGCTACGGAGCGGCGGGCCCGCGGGGACTGGACATCATTTCGATCGAGAACCCGGAGCGTCCCGAGCGCATTTACCAGTGGCGCATCGAGGATCAGGAGCTGCACCTCGGGACCGGCGCGATGGACGTGAAGCACTTCAAGGTGAATGGGCGCTACTATGTCGTGCAGTCGCTCCAGTTCGGGCAAGGTGGGCCGGATTCGGATCTCGGGGCGGTCATCCTGGACGTGAACGGGCTGCCGGACGTATCCACGGTTCGGGAAGTCGCCAGGATTCGCGAGCCGCTGCTTCCCGGAGGCTTTCACAATATTTTCGTCTACAAGCACTCCGATGGCCGGGTGTTGCTCATGGCGACCGTCGGGGGACCCTACGCCCACGTGTACGACCTGGGTATGGTCGTTCAGGGCGCCGATGCTGACGACGCGCTCGTCGGCCGCATCCCCAACCCTCAGTCCATGTCCACGGGCGGGAACCGGGGGTATCACGACTTCTATGCCGCCTATCATCCTGATACGGACGAGGACCGCTTCTACGGTGGTGGTGGCGGCGGGTACTACATCTACGACATCACCAATTTGTCGGAGCCCCAGCTACGGGTCACGCTCACGGGGATAAGCGGCGTCAGCAACGGGCACACGTTCACGCCGAGCCCGGACGGGCGTTACGTCGTGGCGGAATCGGAGTACGAGTTCGCTCCGCTCAGATTTTTCGACCTGAAGCCGGCTCTCGACGGCGAGGTCGCGAATATCCGTCGGCCGATATCGGGGTGGACCGCGGATTTCCGCAATCTGGTTCACAACCATGAAGTCCGCTGGCCGTTGCTGTTCGTGTCGGGCTATCTGGACGGGCTCCAGGTTGTGAACCTTCAGGATCCGACGAATCCCATGACGGTCGGCTACTACGACACCTACATCGGTCCGCGGAGCACGACGCGTACCCCGGTCTTCAACGGGGCTTTCGGTGTGGACATACGCAATGCCGACGGACTCATCGCGATCAGCGACATGAGCACGGGGTTCTGGACGTTCCGGATGGACGGGTTCCAGGGTTGGAACGGCGAGGATTGGGGAATGCCGAACATCTCGAGCGCGCAAAACTGGGATCAACCCACCCGGCGTCCGATCAGCGATCAGCCATGACCTCACTCGTACCCATCGTGTGGGCCGCGGTCGTCGCTGCAGGACCCGGCCCGGGCGCCGAATGTCGAGCCGCGGGTTTTTATTCGGCTCCGGAATTTTATGCGATCGAGTTGATCTCCACGAAGAATGTGCCCGGCTCGGGCCTTGCCGGCGGTGTGGCCGAGATCATGTTCGCACCGTCCCCATTCGGCGTGAGCCTCACGGAGAATGGTGACTATCTCCAGGATATCGTGGTCAAGGTGAACAACCTGAGAGCACCGAGGCAGGGCAGCTACGTCGTGTGGGTGACGACACCGTCCTTGGATCGCTCGGCCCGGATCGGGGTCTTGGGCGAGGACGTCCTGCGTGGGCAGGTCAGCTGGAACAAGTTCCTGGTGGTCATATCGCTCGAGGAGGACGAGGCTACCCGTCAGGAGAGGTGGGGGGGACCCATCGCTCTCCGGGGCATGTCCAGAAGTGGGGCTATGCACACCTCGGCCGGACACGGCCCCTTCGAGATCGAGAACTGTACGGGGTACGGCTTCAGCGGGTAAATGGTCTTCCTCCTCACGTTTCTTCTGACTGCGGCCCCGGCCTTGGGCCAACAGATGGACATGTCGCAGATGGGCTCGGGCGACAGCTTGGCGTGGCGTATGCCTCCAGGCGATGGCAGCCCGAACATGGCCATGATGATGGCACCCTTCATGGGGCTCCTCCCAGCGGTCAGTCCTTTTCTCCCTGGGCCTGGGATGGACGTCGACATGTTGCCGGAGGCTTCGGTCGGTGGGACCCTGCCGCTGGCCGACGGCGACACTGTTCGGCTCGAGGGGCAGGTCCTCCGAAGGGAGATCAATGGTCGAGCCGTCGCGGTCTACGGCTTCAACGGACAATCTCCCGGGCCCACCTTCCGGGTTCCCCAGGGCGCCACGATCGTCGTGGAATTCACGAACCACATCGATTTCGCCACCACACTGCGCTGGCACGGTGTACGCGTCGAGAATCGCTTCGACGGGGTGCCCGGCCAGACCCAGTCGCCCGTGCAGGTAGGGGCCACCTATACCGCGGAAGTCCACTTCCCGGATGCGGGCATTTTTTGGTACCATCCCCATCAGCGGGCGCATATCGCCCAGGACCTGGGGATGTACGGGAACATCATCGTCGAGCCGCGGGATCCCGACTACTACAGCCCGGTGAACTCCGAGGAGACGCTGATCCTGGACGACGTCCTCCTCGATGAGGGCGGATGGATCCCGTTCGGCTTCGAGGCGCCCTCGCATGCTCTCATGGGGCGCTTCGGAAACGTGTTTTTGACCAACGGTGAACCCGGGTTTCGGAAGGAAGTGAAGAAGGGAGACGTCGTTCGGCTCTTCATTACGGACGCGTCGAATTCGCGACCCTTCAACCTCCGTATCGAGGGTGGCGTGCGTATGAAGTTGGTGGCGGGCGACCTGGGCAAATTCGAGCGGGAGGAGTGGGTTCCGACCGTGATCATCGCTCCGGGGCAGAGGTACGTGGTGGAGGCGCGTTTCGAAGAGGAGGGTGACTTCGCCCTCACCAACCGCATCACGGCCATCGACCACTGGATGGGGGAATTTCGGTATGAGGTGGACACGCTCGGCGTCTTCTCGGTTTCGAGTGACGATACCGACGAGGACTATGGCGCCGAGTTCGAGACCCTAAGGACGAATGCGGAGGTCACGGCAGAGTTCGAGGCCGTGCGGGCGCAGGCGGATCGATCCGTGGACGAGGAGTTGGTCCTGTCACTACAGATCGGAGAGCTTCCTATCCCCGTCATCCAGATGATGGAGATCGATACGCTCTATTATCCGCCCGTCGAATTCAACGATCCGATGCCGATGATGAACTGGCTGTCTACCGGCATGGACGTGCAGTGGCTGCTCCATGAGCCTGATCCGGACGCCAATCCGCGGGACCTCGGGCCCGCGCGTGGCTGGCGGTTCAACCAGGGCGATCTTGTAAAGATCCGCCTCTTCAATACCGCGGAGTCATGGCACCCGATGAGCCACCCGTTGCATCTCCATGGACAACGATTCGTCGTGATCGAGCAGGACGGGGTGCGGAGTCAGAATCTCGTGTGGAGAGATACCGTGCTCGTGCCCGTGGGATCGACGGTGGATCTCCTGGTGGAGATGTCCAACCCGGGGACCTGGATGCTGAATTGCCAGATCCCGGAGCACGTGGGTTCGGGGATGGCGATGACGTTCACGGTGCGCCCGAGCGGGTAACGGTTCCTCAGGTCTGCGGACCTAGGGGCGCACTCTGGACGTGGCACCAGGGCATCGTCGGACCGGCCTTCTCCCTTCAATCACGTCCGGGGCCAGGCGGGCCGTTCGTCTCGACCTCGAACGACGCCACACCCGCGCCTGGGCACCAATCCCCGGTGCCCCGGAAATGGCTGTTCAGGCACTTCAACTCCGAGCCGAGCGATTGCAGCAACTCCACCGTCTCTGGGTACGGCGGTCGGGAGAAGTAGCCGGCCCGGCCCCCACGTGCCATGTCGGCCGTGGACTGGCCGAGCGTGCTGAGCGCCGTCACGTCGGCGCCCTCCGACACGAGGTACTCGATGAGGTCATTGCCGCCCCTGACCGATGCGTAGTGGAGCGGCGTATAGCCCCACCCATCCGGCAGGTTTACGTCGGCGCCGTGCTCCTCCACCAAGTACCGAACCACGTTGAGAAAGTTGTTCGGCACGCTGTTCATCATGAAGGGTCCGAGCCCCATGTACCCGCCCCCCGCAGCCGCGTGGATCACGTACATGTTGGGGGTGCCCTCGGGCAGCATCGGGAGCCCCGAGTCCTCCTGCAGTCGCCCGTCGTTCTGCCGCCCTTCCCTCAGGCCGGGCTCGGGCAAAGTCGTCGGCATGTTCGGGTCTGCACCGAACGTTGCCAGCGCCCTCATCGCGTCGAGATCCTGCGCGAGCGTGGCCCGCCAGAATGGGGTCGCGCCTGTCAGGTCGAGGCCGATCTTCCCCCTGAGAAAGTCCGAGTGCCAGAGATGGCTCTTCAGGGCCACGTTCGGGTCCGCGCCAGCCTCGAGAAGTGCATTCAGCACCTCCATGTGCCGAGTCTGCTCGTTGTCCTGAGCCCGGGGCTGTGGGTGGTCGGTATACCTGAGCGCCCACTGCGTCTGCAGCACCGCGAAGAGCGGTGAGATACCATCGGTGCTGGTGGCAATGTTCGGATTCGCCCCGCGCTCGATCAGCCTCATCGCCAGGTCGAACCGACCATTCAGAAGCGCGATCACGAGGGGGCTGCTTCCGTCGCCGCTGACCTGGTCGATCTGGGCTCCACCGTCCAGGAGAGCCACCGCCGCTCCGATATGGCCCTCACGGGCCGCATGCAACAGAGCCGTCATCCCGCCTGTCTTCCCGACCAACGTCTCGAACTGAGGACGCTCGAGAATCTGATTCTCGGCCTTGAAGCCCGCTGGTGTATCCCAAGCCGGTCGGCGAATCACCAGGTCGTCGGGATCGAAGTCCGCGAGCACTGCCTCGATCTGCTCCTCTGAGTTCAAGAACTCCCGCTGGAGGGCGAGGGCCTCCTGCAGCTCCCCGTCGCTCATGGCCCTGCCGGTTCCCCCCGGCGAGCTTCTTCGGACCTCAGTGAACGCCTCCCGTAAGCGTCCCTCCGCCTCCCTGTCGATCGCCATCCTCTGGAGGACATCGATGACCTCCGTGCGGATCGCCGGATCCGCGTCGTGGCTCACGATCTCGCGGACCGATGCTGTGCGACCACGGGCGGCCGCGAACATCAACGCCGTCTGGCCAGCAGCATACTCGCGTGCGTCCACGGCCACGCCCTGCTCCAGTAGTGCCCGGACCGTGCCCTCGCCGTTCAGTGCCTTCGCGGCGAGGTGGAGGGGGGTCACTCCGGTGCGCGACGTGATCGCCGTCGGGTCGGCACCGGCGTCGATAAGCGCGCGAACGACTGAGGCGTGAGCGCCCCCGCTGGCCAGGTGCAGAGGCGTGTAGTCGCCGATGCGCGTCTTCGCTTCGACATTCGCCCCCGCCCCGATCAGAGGCTGAGCGATCTCGAGGTTCCCCTGCTGGGCGGCCAGGTGCAACGCGGTCAGGCCGTCCCCTTGAGCCACATCAGGATCGGCACCGTCTTCGAGAAGGGACCGTACGGCGACCACGTCACCGCGCTTCGTCGCGTTGAGGAGCGGACTGTCCTGCTGAGATGCGGCGTTCGTGGCATCCGCCAGCAGCGCGAACGCAAGGACGGCACCGGTCAGGCCCACCCGGCTTCGCCTAGTCATGCTCCCTCCTTGGAACCCGACGACGGGCCTCTGGCAAAACTCAACGGGAACTCGCCCGTGCTGTCGCCGAACTGCGACACGTCGTCGTGGCCGATTCCCTGCATCAGGCTCACGAACACGTTGGCCATGGGTGTCCCCGTCGGAGCCCTCAGGTGGAGGTTGCCCTCGAGCGCACCGTTCGCGCGGCCCATCAGGAGCAGGGGGCACCGGCGGTGGTTGTGCAGGTTGGGGTCTCCCATCGGCGAGCCCCACACGATGGCAGTCTTGTCCAGCAGAGAAGCGTCGCCCTCCATGGTGTTCTTCATCTTCTCGAGGAAGTACGCCATCTGACTCAGGCGGTGGGTGTTGATGATGTTGAATTCTCTGACGGCGCTGGGGACGTTGCCGTGATGCGATGCCCCGTGGAACGACTTGTTGGTCCCGCTGTCCGGGAAGACACTGTTCTGCAGATCGAATCCGGTCTTGAACGTGATCGACCGCGTGAGGTCCGCCTGGAGAGCGAGCACCTGGAGGTCGAACATCAACCGCATGTGGTCCTCCCAGCGGTCGGGGATGCCCGATGGTGCCTCCGGCATCTGCCGCTCCTCGCCGCTGCTGTTCTGCGCCTCGACCAGCCCGATCCTGCGCTCCAGCTCGCGGATGTGCGTGGTGTATTGGTCCAGGGCCTGGCGGTCGACAACTCCCAGCTCCCTCTTCAGATCGGCCAGCCCGCTCGCGACAAAGTCGAGCAGGCTCCGGTTGGTCCGTAGCCGGTCTGCGCGGTCGGCGGGGGAGTCACCGGCGCCGAAGAGCTGCTCGAATACCACCCTGGGCTCACGGATCGCCGGAAGTGGCTGGGTCGGTGACGACCAGGCCAGCGAGGTCGTGTATGCGCAGTGGTAGTTGTAGGCGCACCCGCCCCCCCGGTCCATCTGCTCGGTGGTGACCTCCAGCGACGGTAGCGCGGTCTCCTGACCGAAGCGCTCTGCGTGCACCTGATCCATCGACTTCCCGATGAAAACTTCCGCTTGCGTCTGCAGCGGATGGGACTGGGTCAGGAACACCGCCGTCGAGCGATCGTGGTCGCCGCCGATCTCTTCGGCGCGGTAGGGCTCAGCCATGCGGCAGTCCGTATTGCTGACCACGGTCAGGTAGTCCCGGTACGCCTCGAGCGGCTTGAGTTGGCTGTCCGCCTTGAACTCGAAGTCGCGGCCGATCTTCGCAGGGGCGAAGAAATTCTGCGAGTCACCCCAGTCGTTCCCGCCCGCACACCCCATCGACTCCTCGACACAGACCAGGCGCGTGAACTGCTCCTGCGCCGGGTCATGCCAGCCCCGCCCGGCGGGTACCATCCCGTCCAGGAACGGGAGGGCGACGGAGGCTCCCGCGCCACGGATGAAGGTGCGGCGCGAAAGGTGTCTACCAGTGATGAAGTTCATGGCTGGTTGCTCCCTGAGTCGTCCGTGTTGGTCTGCGTTTGTCTCATCTGGAACGGGTCGCTCACGACGATTCCATTGATTAGCGACGACATCCTGTAGTCGTTTGTCTCAGCCGCCTGTGTGATCATCCGGATCGTCGGTTGGTCGAGGTAGTTCGCAGGACGCCCGATCGCATAAGTCAGCAGGTGCTCAGTAAAGTTGCGCACGAGCGGGATCGGACGTTTCAGGAGAACGTCGACCAGCTGGCCGGGGGTGCCGATCGTCGTGCCGTCGTAGAAGACGCCTTCGGTGTCGAGGTCGGCATTGTTCTCGCGGATCCGCCAGGCGCCGGTGACGTCGAAGTTGTCGAGGGCGAGGCCGATGGGGTCGATGAAGTTGTGGCAGGAACTGCACACCGGGTTGGTGCGATGCCGTTCCATTCGCTCACGGGTGGTCAGGAGACGACCCGTGATGGAGGCCGGAGACTCGTCGAGCGTCGGCACGTTGGGTGGGGGAGGCGGTGGTGGCGTCCCCATGAGCACTTCCATGACCCACTTCCCGCGCAACACCGGCGACGTTCGAGCCGACATCGAGGTCAGGTTCAGAACGCTTCCATGGCCGAGGACTCCCCGTCGCTGGTCGGTCGGGTACCGCACGCGGCGGAACTCCTGTCCGGAGACGCCCTCGATGCCGTAATGCTTGGCCAGACGCTCGTTGAGGAACGTGTAGTCCGCGCTGAAGAGCTCGACCAGGCTCCGGTCCTCGCGGATCAGGTGCTGGAAGAGCAACTCGGTCTCCCGTACCAGTGCCTCGGCGAGCTGTTGCGAGAAATTCGGGTAGAGGTAGGCCTCCGGCCAGACCTTCCCCACGTCCTGCAGCCGCAGCCATTGATGGGCGAAGCGTGTGGCCAGCGTCTCGGACCTGGGATCCGCCAGCATGCGTGCGACCTGCCGCTTGAGCACGGCGGGCTCGGAAAGCCGGCCGGCCGCGGCGACCTCGAGGAGCTCGTCGTCGGGCGCCGAGTCCCAGAGGAAGAAGGACAACCGCGACGCGAGGTCGAGGTCCGTCAGTCGGTAGACCTCACCCGCCCCGGCGTTCGCGGGTTCCCGCTCCAACCGGAACAGGAACTCGGGTGAGACGAGGATCGCCTGCAGCGCCGCTCGCACCCCGACCTCGAACCCCCCCTCGGAAGCAGCCTCCTCATAGAAATCCATCAGCTTCGCGAACTTGGTCCCGGGCGGCGGTCGCCGATACGCCCGCGTCGCGAGCTCCATGAGGACGGACTCGGCGCAGGGACGCTCTTGCTCCGGCGCCGTCGGGTAGCAGGTGAAAACCTTTTGCCGACTCGTCGTCTCGGATACGCCGGTCACGTTGTCCGGGCCCGTGATCAGCAGCTCGGAAAGATGCGTCAGTCCGGTGACGCCGTACTGCCCCAACGCCGTCCCACTGGTTGACCACTCCGCAGGACTGAACCGATCCTCATAGGGACCCTCGATCAGGTTCACGAACGCCGCCGACACCCTGTGCTGGCCCGCACGGACGAAGATCGGCTCGGTTCTGATGGCCGGGACCGTCGTGCCTGCGTTGTGCTCGAGCATCAGGAGCGCGACCGGCTCGCCGTCTATCGAGATATCGATGTCCTCCTGGGCCGTCGCGTTTCCACTCCCGAAGGTGGTCTCCACCTGGAAGACATACTCACCGTCCGAGGGGAAGTCGTGCGTCACGACAATGCCCCCCCGGGTCCCGAACGGCGCGCCTTCGACGTGATCCCAGGCGTGCTGAGAGACCTCCAATGGGTTCTTGTGCTTCGTCGTGGAGGATACTGCGTCGGGGTTTCCGAGGGCCAGCCGGCTGACGTCGGCTGCGGCCCGCAGATACGAATCCAGGAGCGTGGTCGAGAGCGCTTGGGCGGCAGACATGTTGTCGAAGCTGCCCACGAGAACGTCGGGGGGGAGCCATTTCCCTGCGTCCACCTCCAGAGCGAGGAGGTCACGGATGACGCGCTCGTACTCGGTCTGACTGAGCCGCTGGAACCGTCGCACGCCCACGTTGGGCGCGGCTCGGGCCGCTTCGTCGAGGTCCGACTCCAACGTCTCGACCAGCGTCAGGAGGGTGTCACCAGCGGGACGCGGCATGCCCGGTGGCGGCATCATTCCCGCGCGCAGCTTCCGGACCATCTTCTCGGCCTTCTCGGCCTGATCCGGGGCGTGCTCGACCGAAAAATTTTCGAGCGACAAGTTCCCCGTGAGCATCGCTTCGTTGTGGCACACCACGCAGTAACGCTGCACTACTTGGGTCAGCGTCTCCCGGGCTACCGGAGAGGAGGAATGAGTGGCCGTGACGTCGGCCCGGGTGGGAGCGGAGTAGACGGCTCCTACGTCGTGCGCGTTTGGGGGCGACGACACGTGTGACGGATCGCTGCCGATCAACAGCAACATCCCTGCAAACACGCCAGAAAGGGAGAGCGTCTTCATATTCCGTCCTGACAAGACTTGGAGAGCTGTACGGATCCACTCAGGAGCCGGCCAAGTGTTAACAGATCATAACATACAGGCCGGTTTATGGCATGCAACCAATCCTTGGCATCGAAAGACTAGGACCGAGGGCGAACGACCTTACCACCCCGGATCACGAACAACGGCCGGCGAAGGACTGTGATGTCCGCCGACGGGTCGTTTTCGTAGACGACCAAGTCTGCGACCTTACCGACCTCCACAGACCCGAAGTCGTCGGCCACGCCAATCACGGCCGCCCCTACGGAGGTGGCGGATGCGATGACCTCGAGCGGAGTGAGCCCGACGGACTCCACCAGCATTTCTGTTTCGTCGAAGAGCGACGGCCCGTCTGTTCCGGTTGAGATCGGGATGCCCATTTCATGTGCTCGCCGCGTGAGTTCGACAGCCCAGACCGACGCCTCCTCTCCTACCGAACCTGATATGGTGGCGATCGTCGCATCCAGGATCATCCCCCGTTCACGTATGATCTCAAGAACTGCGGTCACCTCGGGGGCGTCTGGCGAGACGGACTCATAAGGTGCGGGCGGTCCAAACGGATTGAATGGATGGGAACCGTTGTAGGTATCCGGCAACTCGGCAGCGCCCTCCCAAACGAAGAGGGCGGCGTGCGAGATGACGTGCACGCCGCTGGCCGCCACAACCGACGGCCTTGTGGGGAACACGACCGGATGGCTCCAGACTCTCATTCCGGCGTTGTTGGCCGACGTCGCGATCGTCGTCATGAGTCGCGGAGGTAGGTCCGAGTAGATCTTGATCCCCGTCGCCCCAATCTCCCTCGCACCACGCAGGGCGGCGTCGAGATCGGTCGTGTCTGTCACGGCGAGCAGCCACGACGCGTGACCTGTGCTGGAGTAGGTTGGCTGTATTCTGGGGTCGTCTCGCATGAACGTGGGGCCAGCCCAGAACGCGGACCAATACAACCGCGTGAAATGGGCTGTGTCTCCGGAAGCAGAGATCTCAGCATAGTCGGCGGCGCAGCATGCCATCTCGCGAGCGGATGTGATGCCGGTCCTGAGCATCGAGTCCAGGACCCTCGTTATTCCGTCCATATCCCGCTGCACGATGTGCTTGTGGGAGTCGATGAGTCCGGGTGTGACGAAGAGTCCGGCCGCGTCGAGTGTCCCAACTTCGTCGCGCAGCGCCGGTCTAACTGAGGTGATCCTGCCGGCCGCAACCTCAATGGTCTGATTCGGCCTTGGTGCGGAACCGAGGCCGTCAATCACTGTGACGTTAGCCAGGACCAGGTCTGGCGTGGGACCGGGGGTTGAGTCGGGTCGAGCACAGGCGGCGAGGAGAGGGACGCAAGAGGCCAGCAGTCGAAAACATAGCTTCATGTTCGGTCCCCATTTGGCAAGGTTCGCTGGCTCTTCTATCAGGTCAGGCGCATGTACCCGCGGCGTTTGGCGTCGGGGGCCCCAGCTTTGTGCTTAGGAGCCTCCAGAAGAAAAGGCCATAAAGGCCCGCGACGATTACTACCAGGGGAACAATTTGACGCCGAGTCATGCCCGATCTACCCGAATCAAGGACGACCCCGCACCAAGTTCCCTCGACATATATCCCCCCCTCTGACCGTACAGCCGGCGCTCTACGTGATCGGCTGCCTCCGCTTACGCACGATCAGCAGGCCCTCACGCATGCTCGTGAACACGATGATGCCACTCTCGAAGAACGGATAGTTGCTCCAGGAGCCCGCGAAGCCCGGGTCGTTGCCTCCGACCGGAACCGAGTCGAAGTAGGCGACCTCCCGGGGATTGGCGGGATCGGAGATATCGAGGATGCGCAGCCCGCTCACGTAGTTGGACTGATACATGAATTGGCCCCGGACATAGAGGTTGTGGTCTGAGGCGGAGGTTGTGCCGAGGTGCTCCGTCGCGAGGACCGGGTCGTCCAGATCCTCGATGTCCCAGACCAACGTACGCGTCCGAGTGACCGTCCCTGCGATCTCATCGCCCTCGTCGTTCACGAAGAAGAAACGATGATCGTCCGAGATCCATCCTTGATGGACGTATGCCGCGTTGGGGTACGTCGCGGAGGAGATCGCCACGGGGTTCGCCTTGTCCGTCACGTCCCCGATGCTGAGCGCCGTCTCGTTCGAGCCGAAGCAGATCTCGTGGCCGCGGTACTCATCGTCCGGGCCCGCATAAGTGAGGCACTGCGCGTCGTGGCTGTACCCCGTGCCCGCGTTCCCGGTGTTGGAGTCGGAGAAACATCCCGCAAAAGTCGGGTTGGTGGGGTCACGGACATCGATCATGTGAAGCCCGCCTCCGCAGGTCTCACCGCCCATGCTCGATCCGACCGCGTAGGCGAAGCCCGTATCCTCGTTGATCACGATATTGTGGGCGCTGAATATCCCGTCGTAATGTGCGGTCTCCTCGAACGTCACCGGCGGACCCGCCACGTCGCGCAACTGCGTGAGATCGAAGATCTGCACTCCGTGAGCACCCGCGCCGTCCGAGACGATGAACGCGTGGTCGGCGTACACCTTCACGTCCCGCCATAGGTTGCGCGTGGCGCCTTCCGTGAGTGGTAGCTCACCCACGTACCGGGGATTGGCCGGATCGCTGAGATCGACGAAGGTCATCGCGTCCATGCGACCCACGAGTGCCCATTCGATGCCGGTCTCGGGATCGGTCCAGCCCCAGATATCGTTCACCATCATCCCTCGATCCCCACCCAAGTCCTTAACCGACAGGAATGAGATCAAGTCGACGTCGGAACAGCTGAAGCCAGCGACTTCGCCTCCCTCGCAGTCAGAGGGCGATCCGACGATGCTCTCCATGCCCGAAGCCACGTCCAGGATGGACCCCGCTGCCGCCCACTCGCCGCTACCGTCGCGTCGGTAGATGTCGCCGACACCCTCGAAGAAGTCTGCGCCGGGAACCCCCACGACGGCTACGCCCGCCTCGGCGACCACCGACACCCCCATGAAGGAGAAAGCGTGCTCCGTCGTCAGAATCTGAAGCTCATTCCAGTCGTCCCCGGACCGACGGATGACATATGCTGTGCCCGCGAGGGGAGCGCCGACCAGGACATCGGTACCGGTGTGCGCGAGCGCCATCCCAAACCCCGACTGTGGCACGGGCGTCGCAGCCGTGAGCCGTCCACTCTCCGCCCAGCCCCCCGAGGTCCGCGTGAACCGATAGACGACGCCTGCCGCGTTGTTTCCGAGCGGCGTGCCGACGAACGCCTCGTCACCCTCGAGTACGAGCGCGTGGCCGAACATGCCGCGTCCGTCATCGTCATCACTCGAGGTGAGGCGGGCTCGTTCGACATAGGAACCGTTCTCCAACTCGTACACATAGACCGACCCGGGTATCGGGCGAGTTTGTGCTCCCGGGACGAGACCGGGGAATGCTCCCGGCGCGCTCACCATGACCCGGTTTCCATCGGCCGCAAGTGTGGCGCCGAAGCGTTCCCCCGCGCCGGCCGCGGATCCCTCGAGGGTCCCCACCTCGGACCAGTTCCCGCCCCGTGATCGAAAGACTACGACCGTGCCCGTGCCCTCAGCTCGGCCCGGCGCCCCCACGAGGGCGAATTCCCCGGCGAGTGAGACCGCACCCCCGAACTCGTCACCCGCTTGCGTGCCCGCGCCCGTGAGCCTGGTGACCAAGGTCCACTCCGAGTCGACGTTGGTGCGCTGGAACACGTATACAGCTCCCCGATTCCCGCCCGTCTTCGGGGCTCCGACTAGAAGTGTGTTGCCCTCCACCGAGAGGGCCATACCGAACCTGTCTCCCACCTCGACAGAGGCTGCGGACACGGTGCCCGTCTCCTCCCATGCGCCGCCATCACTGCTTCCGAAAATGTGCACGGAACCCGCATGGTTCGGCGGGATCGGAAAGAACGGGATCTCACCCGGACGACCGACGAAGATCTCGCCGCCCTCAAAGACCATGGCGGCCGCGAATCCGGCGGACCGCGGGGCCGGCTCGGAGGCTCTAAAAGTCTGGGCCGTGGCCGCGCCTGTCAGCGTGATGCTGAGGCCCACGACAGCTACGGTGAGCATGGCTCCCACGCGCTTGAAACTGGACATCGGGGCTCTCCACCAAGGGGAAATCGAAGGAAAACTCAAAGGGAACACGAATCGTCTCTGATCACCCACCGTCTCTAATCGTCGAGGGCGGACACGGCCTCGTTCGGCGCGACACGTTCACCCGGCTTCCACAACGTGCCGAACACCCACCAGCTCAGACCGCCCACGACCAGCGTCAGGAGTGCCAACCCCAGAGTGGTGGCGATGAGCTCGCCGGTCAGGACGGGCCACCGGATCTGGTACTGGCGGAAGATACCCCAGCGCTCGGTCATCCAATGCCAACCCGTGTGACCGACGAGCACCGAAAGGATGATCGTCCCCATACGTTCCGCGACCACGAAACGAAACAGGAAGTCCAAGCTGGGGATGAGCAGGAGGAGCACGAGGAGTTGGCCGAGCTCCACACCGATGTTGAACGAAAGCAGTGAGGTGAGGAGATGCGAACCGGCGAACTGGAGCGACTCCCGGAGTGCGAAGGAAAAACCGAATCCGTGGATCAGACCGAATCCGAACGTGAGCAGCCAGCGACGTTGCACGTTGGCGCCCGTGACGTTCTCGAGGGCCATATAGACGATCGAAGCGGCAATCAGTGCTTCCACCAACGGAGGGAACCAAAGACCGCCTGGTGCAAGCCCATAAGCCGAAGCGATGAGTGTTACGGAGTGGGCCACGGTGAACGCCGTGACGATCTTGACCAGTGGACCGAGGCGCCGGAATGGAATCACCAGACAAAAGAGAAACAGCAGGTGGTCGAATCCATCGAGAATGTGGAGAAATCCTGACTTCACGAACTGGAGCGCGGCCTGGTGCCACCGAGGGTCGAGCCTGACTAGCCCCGGATCCCCGATGTACCGGAAGGCGCGAACGACTCCACTCGGTGGCAGGAATCGCAGAACCATCACCACACGAGACGCCAACCGTTCGAGTCCGGGGCGAATCGAGAATTCGGAGGCCTCGGACTGTATCGGATATTCGAACAGAATGTCGAGAAGTGCTTGTTGCCAGATCAACTCCGTGTCGTCGGGCAGACTCGGTCCCGTCACATGAGCGAGGGCGTCGTCGTACTCTCTGAAAGATCGGTCGGAAGGGATCGAGACCATGATGGCGGCGATCTCGGGTGTGCCGAGGGGGCGGTCCCCCTCATACAGCTGCAGTGGCTGGCCGACCCAGAGCATGGCCGCGTCTCGTAGCGCGGAGTCTGCCTGATCGATCACGAGGTAACCCGGCCCCGAGGTGGGGAAGGTGACCTCTTGCATGGCCGTCAGCGGAACGCGCAAGAGAAGGCGCATCCGCTCGCCTTCGGGCTTGAGGAACGCTTGAACCGTCACGTCGGCCGGTGTCTCGTGAGCGGGCGAGCCAAGGGGCAGAGCCGCGACAAACGCCAGTGCCGCCCCCCCGGCGAGGCTCAAGGTGACGATTTTGCCTTTGTTTCGTACCACGAGCTTCCTCTCCAACCGTACTGGCTGCACTGCGATACCTACCTGGGGCACTTGCGAAACCAACATACAGCAACTTAGATCGGGTAGCGACCGAATTTCCGGCTGGTTCGGTCGGGTGGTGCCGTGACTCCCCATGACCGACCCAAGGGGTCGCCTCGTAAGGGCCGGCACTGACGATGTCGCCGAAACCCCCGGCAATGAAACCCGCACCGGATGATGGAGGAAGGTAATGAAACGGCAGCTTGATCTGCTCCTTGGCGCGGCGGTAGTCACACTTATCGGCGCGTGTTCAACAGGGGAGGGCTCACCGGCCATCTCCGCGATCAACGGACAGGCTCCGATGTTCGAGGTGGACCCCTTCTGGCCGCAGCCGTTGCCGAACCATTGGCTACAAGGCGCGACGATCGGTGTGGCGGTCGACTCCCGTGATCACGTGTTCTTGGTCCATCGGAATACGCCCGACCAATTCGCTGCGCGGACCGAGATTGGTCTCGCCCAGGACCCGCCGCTGAGTGAGTGCTGCCAGCCAGCACCTCCGGTCTTGGAGTTCGATCCCGATGGAAATCTGGTAAACGCTTGGGGTGGTCCGCCAGACTCCGGTGAGTACGAATGGCCGGCCTCGAACCACGGCATTGTCGTCGACCACATGGACAACATCTGGATCGGCGGAAACGGGGGGGGCGACGCCCACGTGTTGAAGTTCACGCGGGACGGGACCTTCATCATGCAAATAGGCAAGGAGGGAGCGCGGGCCAGCGGGGAGACGGATGGACGAACCGTCTACACCGGAAACAGTCACGACACCGAGAGCTTCGGTCGAGTGGCCAAGATCTCGTTCGAGCCGAACGCCAACGAGATGTTCCTGGCCGATGGTTACCTGAACAAGCGCGTGGCGGTCATCGACGCGACTACAGGTGAGTTCAAGCGGTATTGGGGAGCGTACGGCGATGCGCCGGACGACGGGCTCGATCTTGGCCGTTATTCGCCAGATGCGCCGCCCGCGAGACAGTTCCGGGGCCCGGTGCACTGCGCTGAGCCGTCCAACGACGGCCTGCTGTACGTCTGCGACCGCGCGTCCGACCGGATTCAGGTCTTCCAGCTCGACGGCACTTATGTGAGCGAGACCTTCATTGCGCCCGCGACTCTGTCTCAGGGCTCGACGTGGGACATCGCGTTCTCGCCGGATGACGAGCAGACGTACATCTACCTGGCCGACGGCCAGAACATGAAGGTGTACATCATCCTGCGGGAGACGATGGAAGTTCTGACGAGCTTCGGGGACGGCGGACGGCAGCCGGGGCTGTTCTTCGCCGTACACAGCATCGCGACGGACTCGCAGGGCAATATCTACACGACCGAGACCTACGAGGGTAAGCGGATTCAGAAGTTCAACTATATGGGAATGGGGCTGGTCGTCGCGGAGAATCAGGGCGCGCCTTGGCCCGGCAATTAGCTAGGACTCGATAACCAGACGATTTCGGCCCATCGGGGCCGGTCCTGGAGGGCTTTGGCCGGGACCAGCACCGATGGGCTGAAGTTTCACATCTGTCCACAACTGGTGGGGGCTACACCATGAGCAGAACGAAATTTTTCTTCGTGGCGGCTATGATGGTTCTACTCGGATCCTGCGGGGGGTCGGGCGACGACGCCTCGGCGGACGCGGCAGCCGAAACTCGCATGACCTTCTTCCTCACGAGCGCGGGTTCCGGCAACGGAGCCGACCTCGGAGGCCTCGCCGGAGCCGACCAGCGCTGTGAAATGTTGGCCGACGCGGCTGGGGCAGGTGATCTCACGTGGCACGCCTACCTCAGCGCCAGCGCGACGGCCGATGCCGCGGCTGTGAACGCACGTGACCGAATTGGCTCGGGTCCGTGGTACAACCATGCTCTCGTCCAGGTGGCCAGCGACATCGCCAATCTCCATGGAGAGAGCAATGGCCTCACCAAGGAGTCGGTGCTGAACGAAATGGGCGGGATGACCAACGGGCGTGGCGACGACCCGAACCGACACGATATCCTGACGGGTTCCGAGTTGGACGGCACAGCGCTTGGCGGCGACGATGATACCACGTGCCAGAACTGGACCGGCAGTGGTGAGGGGAGTGCCAGGGTTGGACACTTCGACCGTCAGGGTGGTGGCGACAATCCCACGTCGTGGAACAACGCGCATGCGAGCCGGGGATGCAGTCAGGAAGACCTGCAGGGATCTGGCGGCGACGGACTGTACTACTGCTTCGCGATCGACCGACTGTAGGACTGCAGAGCCAGTAGGTCTGACGGTCTGTAGAGTCAGGCGGCGGTGACGGCCTCGCGGCCGCGCCGCCGCAGGGACGCTGATAGGGGTAGGGCCACGAGCGCCATCGTGGCCGCCGTCAGCGTCCCCAGGATCACGGCGAATCCGAAACGGCGCGTCGGTGGGAAGCTCGACAGGCCGAAGACGCCGAAACCCACACAGATCAACAGCGTGGTCGTGAGAACGGGCTGCGCCATCTGAATTCGCGCCAGGCTCCAACTCTTGAGCGTGTCGAGGCCCCGATCACTTTGAAGGTGCCGGACGCGCACGACGAGGTGGATCATCGAGTCCACGCCCATTGCGAGCGCCACGTTCGCTGCGGGTGACGTGATGATATCCATGGACAAGCCCAGGTGCCCGAACACGCCGAGAACGACCACGGGGATCGCGGCGAGGCACGCTACCATGAGGACCGTGATGTCGGCCGAGCGCGACACGACCAAAGCGACTCCTACGAACAGCAGGAGGAGTCCGCCGAGGCCGATGCGGAGGCTAGACGAGATCAGTCGACCGAGTTGGTCCTGAAGGTCATACAACCCCCCCATCTGGACGGGATCGAGGCCCGCATCATGGGCATAGCCCGTCAGTCGGTCCATCACCTCTCGCCGCGTGCCTGCGTTCACCGACTCTCTCATCCGTAGCTGAAATAGCCCTTCGTCCCGACCCGGGGTCACGAAGCTCAGCGCGACCCGGCCCAACTCCGGACTCTCCGCGATGTCGAGCAGCACACCGAGGCTCAGGAATCGCGAGAAGGGTTGCAGGCGGGCGTGCCCGAGGAGAACTGCGGGCGACAACACGACTCCGACCGCCGGATCCGCCTCCAGGGCGGTCTGATAGGCCCACATGCGCTCATAGACATCGTCGCTGTCCATCCGTCCACCGCTCTCGTCCCTCACCGCGATGTTGAGAGGGCTGCTACCGCCGTCCAGGTCCATGCGTTCGAGCCCACGTCGAAGCACGGACTCCTCAGAAAAGTAGGTGAGGAGTCCCGGATCGGTATTCAGACGCGGAAGGCCGACTCCTGCGACGACCACCACCACACCGATGCCCGCCAGAACGGTGCGGGGGAAGGACGCGGGGGCGAAGTCGATGAGGTCGTCCTCTGAATCGAGATCCGCCGACGCTCCGGGCACAACGCTCTGCTCGACCTGGCTGCGAGTTCCGCGCCCAAGGAAAGTCGGATAGAGGGCGTAGGCCATCGTCATCGCCGTGGCGGCTCCGACGGCTCCGGCGATACCGAGCTCCCGGAGCGGCTGAGCCGACGCGACGAGCAAGCTCGCAAACCCCAGGAGTGTCGTCGCCATCGACCAGAACGACGCTTCCACTGTCACCGAAACCGCTTGTCCGACGGCTTCGTCACGCGGGAGTCCCAGCGCTTTTGCGCGGCGCCAGTTCTCTGTGAGAAATACGATGTGGGAGAGCGTCAGCACGAACACGATCGTGATGAGGTTGGCCGTGAGTAGACCGATATCGATTCCGATGCCACGCGTGAGCAGGAGGGTTCCGGAGCAAGCGGCCATGCACGTGGTGAGCGCACCCATCACGACCATGGCGCTTCGGTACACGAGCGCGGCCAGGAGGCCGTACAGTACCAGGGACGCCAGGCTGAAGACGACGAGATCGCGGAAGAGGCTCCGGCGGATCTGCTCCACGATGACCGGGACTCCGGACATGACGAGGGAGAACTCCGGTGTACCGACGGATTGGACTACGCTTTCCAGTCGAGGGACAAGCAACTTGGGGTCCCCCTCGTCGATCTGGAGGAGGAGATTGGTGGCCGCACTGTCTGGCGTCAGCAATATCCGGCTGAATAGGGGGCTTCGGGAGGCGTCGTCCGTTGTGATCGAACGAACGTTGACCACCCCTTCGACGTCCGAAAGCGCCTCGGTGAGTGCGCCGACCCGGTCGCGGTAGAGAGTCGGGTCTCCCTGGGTGTCTTCCGCACGCACGATCACCTGGGAACGACCTGGGAAGCGCTGCGCCAGTTCTTCGGATGCCCTGAGTTGGGGATCGTCGGCGGCGAAGAAGAAGTCGCCTTCGACCTTCGGGGACAGGTCTACCCAGGTCCAAACCGCACCGAGTCCGCCCACCATGATGGCGATTGAGACCCAGGGAGCGCGACGATGCGTCCAGGCTCGGCGGAACATCAGAGCCCGGGGGCGGTCGAAGTGAAAAGAGTGCTGGGTTCGAGACACGCCGTCGCTCGGCCGAATTTTCCCCCGCGAAAGGATACGGTCACTTGAGAGCTCGACAGGTCATATCGGTATTTTTCTTGACGTTTCTCTTGTCTACACCCTCGGCTCGCGCTCAGGACGTCGCCATCCGAGCCGCGGTGACGGAGACCCTGGCGGCGTGGGGAGCCGGAGACTTCAAAACGTTCCGGAGTTTCTACCACCCTCAGGCGCACGGGTTCTTCATGGACGGCGGCCCCATGATTACCGGCTTCAACGGAGTTGCTCTCGAGGCTGCCTATGCCGCTGGACTGCGGACCCGCATCGAGCTGAGTGAGCTGACGGTGGAACGCTACGGTGGATTTGCGGTGACGGCCGCGCTGCTCGAGGGCTCCGTGACTCTGCCTACGGGGACGGAGATACCCGGGACCTGGCGCTACACCGAGACGCGCATGCTGGACGGGGGAATCTGGAAGATCGTTCAGTATCACTTCTCGGAACGGGCGCCTTGAGGGGTCACGTCATCGCTCGACGCGCGCTCTTTGAACTCGCCGGCGTAATCCATCGTGCACATGGTTCGGAAGGTCAGGTGTGGGCCACACGAGACACCGATGACGTTGAGAGCGCCGTTGAAGATCGTTGTGCGGTGCCCACGGTCTGGCACGCCGTCGTCGATGATTAGGCCCATGACCACGTGGCGTGCCATGTCGGGCCCGTAGGAGAGATTCTCGGCCACGATGATGTCCCAAGAACCATGGCGCGCAACCCTCTGTGCGGGTCTGGAGCCGTCGCTGCCACCGTGGCCGGTCTTCCCCTCGGGGCCCTGATCACGCACGTGGTCGGCGGCGGCGTCGGACATCCCTTGAGAGGGGGACAGGGCAGGGGCCGGCTCGATCGTCATCAAGAAGGCGATCGCTTCATCCACCGCCTCCACGCCTTCTCGAGTGAGGACGGTGGCCTGGCCAGGGATCCGAATGAACTGTCCGTCGAATAGCTCTCGAAAGGCTCGGACGTGGGTCGCGTACCCCTTTGGATCCTGTCGGGCCAGGTTGTGCTCCCTCACGATCCCCTCCTCGAGTGGAGTCAGCGCCCGGGGCGATTCGTGGATCGGGGTCGAGCCCGCGGAGACGCTCGCGGCGGCCACAGCGACAACGAACGCGACAATAATTGAGAGACTGATGCGCACCATGACCTGCCCACGTATACTGTGGTGAATTCAGTTTCCCGTCACCGACGAGAAAGGAGTACCGAATGCGACTTCGCCGTACCACGCTCGCGTTCGCTCTGTTCCTCGGCCTCGCGATAGGCGCACAGCCGATGACAGCACAAGACAACACGTCCGGCCTCATCGAGGTCGGTCAAATGGCACCGGACTTCACCGTGATCGGCGCGACCCGTTACGGGGTTCTCGAGGATCCGGTTCGCCTGTCCGATTTCCGGGGAGAGGCGGTGGTACTCGCCTTCTTCTTCAGGGCACGAACGCGTGGCTGAACAATCCAAATGGAAGCGTACCGTGATCAGTACGCAAGTGTTTTTCGTGGCGGCCGCGGCGTAACCGTCCTCGCCATCAGTAACGACTCCGCTGAGGAGCTCGCGTCATGGGCCGATGATTCCGATTTCCCGGTTCTCTTCGGCAGTGATGCCGATCATTCGGCTGCAGCGAGCTTCGGCCTGGACTTCAGAGAGAGCGGAAATATTCAGACCCGATCGGTGGTGGTCGTCGATCCGGAGGGACGGATCTCCTGGACCGCGCTTCGATTCCGAGAGGTCGATCCGACCGCTTATGAGGAGCTCGCTGCCGCGGTAGCCGCGGTAGCGCCGCCACTCGGCGACGAAGGAAGGGAGTAAAGCGCTACCTGCTGGAGTCGGCCTTCTGGAACGGAGGCCGGCTCCAGGGCTCCTCGAAGGAGGTCAGCTCAGGGCTACTCGGTCTCCCCGATCGCCCGCAGCACCGCCGCTTCGATGTCCTGCTCGGGCCCGGTCCCCGTGTAGACCACCTGACCGTCCTCATCCAAGGCCACGACGTACGACGTCGCCGGGGCCAGAAAAGCTCTTACCGCCCGTCCACCCACGTCCCACAGCGTCGGAAAGTCCACCGGATGCTCGGCGAGGTGGCGCTTGACCGATCGAGGTGTCTGCGCGACCGCGACGCTGACGGCGAGGAACTCGATTTGGTCCTTGTAGCGCGAGTAGACATCTCTCATCTGCGGCAGTAGCGCCTCGCAGTTCTCACACCAGCGTGCCCAAAACTCGATGAGGACCGGGCGGCCTTGGGCGTACCGCGCCAGGCTTACCGGGTTACCATCCAGGTCCTCGATTTCCACCAACTCGGGGTGTTCCCCCAGCGCGATCCCGATCTCGCCGTACGCCTGAGCCTCGAGGGCCTTGGGTGGGGAAGCGGTCAGGAAGAAGACCGTTGCGCCGATGAAACAAATCGTTCTCATGGCCACCCGGCCGCGGGTCCCGGGATGCATTGCGCTCATAGTACCATGCCAACCTGGACGAAGTAATATTCTGCCATCATGAGCATAACCACCGCGGCGGCCTTTTTGATCCAAGTCATCCATGAGCCGGCGGTGGGCAAACGGGCCCCGAAGCCGGAGAACAGGCCAACGCCCACGAGAAGTGCAGTCATCCCGAGCGAGAAGATGAAGAGGTAGACAAAGCCCATCGCACCGGACTGGGTCGCCGCTACCCACGTGAGAATGACGGCGAACGCCGGCGCGCCACACGGTGCCGCGACGATGCCCGACGTGGCTCCGAGAAGGAAGACGGCCGGATACGACCCGCCCCCCAAACCGGCGGCCCACCCAAGGAGCCGACGGGGCGCGGAGATCGGAATGACGTCGAGCATCACCAGGCCAAACACCAAGAGGAGGTTGGCGATGGCGAATCGCGTCCAGGGGCTCGCGCTCACCGCGCCGAATAAACTTCCGGTCATGCCGGCCAGGAGTCCCAGCATGGCATACAGCAAGGCCAGGCCGAGGGCGTAGGTCAGCGTCAAGCCGACGACTCTGGAGCGAGGGGCGTCTTGCCCAACTGTTCCGGCCAGCACCGAGGCGGTGATCGGGATCATCGGATAGACGCACGGTGTCAGACTCGTTACCAGCCCAGCGCCGAAGAGGACGCCGAAGGCTAGGAGAGGGCTCTGCGTGAGAGCCTCGGAAAGGCCGGCGCCCTGAATCATTTGAGACAACATGTCGGCATTTTAGCGGAGAGACTCTGAAGTTAAAAGCCTCCGGTCGGAAATTCGATTGACTCGTACGACGGGTGCGCATTAACCGTTGAATTAGGATGCACCCCCTAGACTGTCCGTCGCGTATGCCCACGAGGACCCATCTAAGTGCTGAAAACTCGTTTCTTGAGTCGTTTGTTTGGGACGGTGACTGTGCTACCGTTTCTCGCAACCTGTGGTGACACTACGGAGCCGGAAATTCCGGTAGCGACGAGTATCGTGATCTCTCCGGCTTCCTCGTTATCGAGAGTGATGCGGGCGGAGGGAAGAGCACCATGCTCCGGTTCGGGTCCGACGCGAATCGTCGGGACATGACCCGTTTCGACGGGGGATTCACGGTGCTCAATGTCCACCAAGTTGGGGATGGAACGTTCAGCGGGACCTGGTCGAGTGGATCCCGTCGCCCCGAAGCGAACGGATTCTTCTGCGTGGCATCCGGTTCCTGACCCCGACCTCGCGTTTGTGGGATGGCAACTTTTCGGTGCCTATAGTGGTCCAAGAAAGCGGGCGGAAACCCTGAGGACGATCTGCCCGTAAGGGTAGACCTGACAACAAGCACACTTTCCGGGAGGCGGGCAGCGACATGATGGCCATCTTCAGGAGGATCGCTCGGCTGGTCTTGAGCTGGATCCTTAAGAAAATTTAGACCGTACGGCTGAGCCCACCACGGCCGATGTCCCGGCCAGCAGTGCTGGAAATGCCAGAGTCACCAGAGGTAGGACCCACGCGGGGACGAGCAGTACGGAGCCCAGCAGCTCGGAAAGCGCGCTCGTCGGGCCGACCACCCAATTGAATGCCATGAGGCCCCCCCATCCCATCGCAGCCGCACCGGATGCGGCGAGTGGTGTAGCCCTGCTGCCTCGCCAAACACCGTAGGCTAAGCCGAGCGCCGGTACGGCCCACCATCCGACGAGGGCGGTTCCTGAAACCATGACCGCGGCGAGGGCAACGTGAGTCATCGCGTGCCTGACGGCCGGAGGCTTGCCACCCCTCTGGACACCCCTTCGAGCTCCGATGCGGTACGAGGGAAGCGTAGCTCTCGGAGTTCGCCCGCCGTCCAGAACTCCAGCCGGTCCAGGTAGTCGGGGCTCAGTGGGTTGCCGGATTGCCCGCCGGGGTAGGTGCCCTTCGCTTCCATCCGCTCCCCCAACTCCACCACCATGCGCCAGCTTGCCCCGTGACGGCCGCTCCCCGAGACGGGGTTCAGGGTCTCTGGCCCTCCCTGGATCGGCAGCCCCAGGGCAGAGAACGCCTCGATGCTTAACAGATGGTACAGGTTGGCGGTTTGAACGCGGTCCCATCGCCACCCGTCTCCGTCCTCCGACCCATACAGAGATCTGGCCGAAGCGAGGGCATCCTCGAGCGACGCTCTCAGAATGTCGTCTCGGGACTCCACGACTAGAACCGTGGAGCGATCGTCCCACCAGGGGCTGTCCGGATCCTTCAGGAGCTGCGCCAACATTGCGGATCGGGGAGTGGCGACCCGGCCCCCTCGTGAGTCTTCAAGCTCGTCCCACGTGTATTGGGCCAACCGGGTCATCGCCACCTCAAAAAGGGCAGCGCCCTTGTTCTCCTTCGTGTAGCGGCGATTCCAGAGTTCCAAAATGGCGTGGGCCTCTCGGACGGTGCTCGGGCCTTCGGCCCCAGCCTCGGAGGCGGCCTCCAGAAAGGCGGGTACGAACAAGTCCGCGCGCGCGCTTCCGGGGTCGGTCTGAAAGGCGGCCAGATCCTCCGCAGTAAAGGCGTCGCCGGCTCGGAGAAGTTCGTTGATCCGCAGCGCCCGCCATGGAGAGGGCCAATCCGCGCCCACGAACGTGGTATCCTCCGCCGGATCCACGGGTTGCTGGTTGCTCGAGGCAAGATATCCCTGCTCCGGATTCACCGCGCCGGGATACCGCTCGACCGGCCGCCACCCTTGCCAGTCACTCTCCGAAGTAGATCCGTCGTAAATCCTGTCTCCCCGTGTGCCCACGGGCCGAATCGGATATCGTCCAGAGGCGCGAATCGCGATGTTGCCGCCTCGGTCGGCCACGAGTCCGTTTTGTGTGGGCGCCACCCAACTCTCCATCGCCGTCAACCACTCCTCCACGGAATTCGCTCGATTGATCTCCATCAGTGAGCCGAGCTCTCCTTGGTCCTCGAGCACGGTCCAGCGCATCGACAGGTACTCCCCTCCCGCCGTACTCACCGGTCCTCGGTGGGTGTGGAGAATCGTGTCCACCGCGAGCACGGCTCCTTGGTGGTCGGTGTAGGATTCGACACGCGTTTGAAAAGGAAGCCACTCCCCGTCGAGCAGGTAATTCTTCACTCCTTCGGTGGCGTCCACCGTCTCTCGGTATAGGTCCATCACGTCGGATCCGGTATTCGTGAAGCTCCAGGCCACCTCGCGGTTGAATCCGATCGTGATCGCGGGTGTCCCGGGGATGGTGACCCCATAGACGTCGAGCTCACCGGGAACGATCAGGTGCACCTCGTACCAAATGCTCGGGAGTTGGAAGTCCAGATGTGGGTCCCCGGCGAGGATCGCATTGCCGCTCGCCGAGCGGGTAGGTGCGACTGCCCAGTTATTGGAGCCGAGTACGGTCTCGCCGAGCCTGGACCGCGCCTCGTCCATCGGGCCCATGAACGCTCCCAAGGCCTGAAGCTGAAGCGCGCTTTCCGGGTCGGGGTCGCCCGGTGGGGGCAGCGTGGACGAGTCGAACCGGAGCTCACTTCTTCGGGTGGGTTGGATGGGCTCCTGGATCGGGCTGTTCACCGGGAAGAGCGCGTCCGCTGCGTCCCACCCGACCAGGGCGCTGACGGCTTGTTTGCGCCGCTCCGTGTTTTCCATCGCGAGGGTCCACCCCATGCGTTTGAGCAGGTAGATGGAGTGTTGCGGCAGCCAGCGCATGGGGGCTCGGCTCAGCAAATGGTATTCGAGCGGCAGATCGCGGGGGCCCATTTGGTCGATCCACGCGTTCACGCCGTCCGCGTAGGCTTGCAGGTAGCCGGCGAGGGACGATCCGGACCGCATATCGCCAAAGTTCTTCTCGGCCGACCAGGCTAGGCCGAGCTGGCGCGCGCGTCGGTCGAGGGGTAATGCCGCTTCCCCGACCAACTCGGTGAGCGTGCCCGCGGTAGCACGCGTTTGCACCTCGAGCTGGAAGAGTCGGTCACGGGCGACCGCGTACCCGAGTCCGCGAAGCGCGTCCTCCACCGTTTGTGCGAAGATGTGGGGAACCCGTCGGTCGTCGTAGATGATCTCCACACCGGAGGAGAGCCCGGGCACTTCGTGGGTCACCGAGGCGGGCAGGGTTGCGCCCCGTGCGCCGGACCACACGCCGTGGACGGGATCCAGAAAGTGTCCAAGTGCGGGTAGCGGCCCGATCCGGGCAGCTCCAACGTAGAGTCCGGCCACCAGGAACAGGGTGGCGGAGAGAGTCTTCATCGGGGGGTGGCCTTCAACGTGCGTGGCTCGGGAGTCTCACTCGCCCACGATGTTGACCACGACGCGACGCTCCCGCGGACGCGTATCGAGGTCCACGAGCACTACCTGCTGCCACGTCCCCAGGGGGAGTGCCCCCCGGACGATGGGCAGGGCCAGTGACGGACCGATGAGGCTCGCTCGGACATGGCTGTGGCCGTTGTCGTCGTGCCACATTTTCTCGTGCTCATACGTGCCGTCTCTCGGTGCGATACGCTCGAGGGCGGCTGCGATGTCGTGACCGACCAGGCCGGGCTCGTACTCCACCGTCGTGAGTGCGGCCGTTGAACCCACGACCATGGCGGTGAGCTGTCCCACCTCGACGCCGCTCTCTTTCACCAACGCCTGGAGATCGGCGGTCAGATCGAGAATTTCGTCGTTCCCCTCGGTCTGCACCTCCACGGTGTCCGTGAAGGCCGTCATGACCTCATGAGTGGCGGACCTCCGCTTCATAACCCGCGCCGACGACGGCAGCGACCAGAGCTTCATCCGGCACTTCACTCGAGGCTGTCACGTCCGCTCGATGGTCTTCCAGCGATACTTTGGCTAGGGATACGCCGTCGATGTCCTCGAGCGCGGATTTCACGTGGCTCACACAGTGCCCGCAGGACATCCCCGTGACGTTCAGTTGCTTATTCATGAGGTCTCCAGTTGTAGCACGCTTTGCGTGTATTTTGTCGGTTATCCGAGAATCCAGATTCGGAATCCATTACCCCAGAACCCAAACCCCGATCAGGGCGGCGAGGACAAGCGCGGCACTCAGGAATGTGAGCTGCAGAGCCAGCATCCTAGCGCGGGCATCCTTGGGCACCACTCATCCTTCGCGAGTTCCGCCTTCAGGACCTTGATGGCGACGAGCCTCTGGAGCGCCTTCTCTCTCGCCACGTAGACTAGCGCCATGGAGCCCTCGCCCAGTAAACGGACGATTTGGAAGTCCGGGTCTAGCTCCGTCTGGAGTTGGGCCTGGAGTTGTGTCTGAAGCTCGGGTTCGGTCATCGTGTTACCCGCGGCAGGTGTGTGGAACCCCACGATAGGCCAATCTGTCCGATCCCTCCCATCTCTGGCAAATGAGGCCGGCATGTCCCATAGTAATGGGCGCAGAAGATTTTGTCTCGGGTGGAGATTTCGATGAACAGAAAGCAATTCGCATCAATGGCCGGCGGCGGCGTTGTCGCCTCCGCGTTGGCCGTGCCGTTCTTGTGGAGTGTCCCGTCGTCCGGTGCCACGATCGTGACGGTCTACAAGACCCCCACGTGTGGCTGTTGTAAGCTCTGGGTCGATCATCTCCAGGCGAATGGCTTCGACGTCGACGTGAGGGACCTTCCGGATCTTCGAGCGATCAAAGCCGAAAACGGCGTGAGTCCTGGCCTCGCCTCATGCCATACCGCGTTGGTGGATGGATACGTCTTCGAGGGACATGTTCCCGCGGATCTCGTAGCGGAGGTATTGAGGGACAGGCCGGACATCCTCGGTCTATCCGTGCCTGGCATGGTGGTCGGATCGCCGGGGATGGAGATGCCCGGGCAGGCGGCCCAGCCATACGAGGTGCTGGCGTTCGACGCGCAGGGGAGAGTGTCCGTCTACGCGAGTCGGTGAGGCTTGAGAGGCGGCGCCGGCCGCGCCGGCGCGGCTCCGGGATGTCGACTGAGCCCGCGATCCCGGAGTAGCGGATTCTCTCGTTACGCCCATCCCGTACGGTGAAGTCACCCTCTACTCCCGACACGCGCAGCGTCCCGGACCCCATCTCGCGCACCATCAGGCTCTCACCCACATCACGGATATCCAGCGACCCTGATCCGTCCGAGACCGTGACGGTTCCTGTGACCTCGGCGATGTCCAAAGCGCCCGAACCATCGTCGACGAAGACATCACCTCGTACGTCTCGAATGTCGAGTCCGCCAGAGTTGTCATCGACGTCGACCGATCCCTCTATGTCCGTAACCGTGAGCTCTCCTGAGCCCATCGTCCACGAGAAGCTCTCCTAGCCCGCTCAGGGACGCCCACCCGCTTCCGTCATCGATCTCGGCGTCCATATCCGTACGGCACATCCACCCGCAGGTTGATCCTGGCGTAGGTATTTCGCCCCCGTGAGTCGCGTGGGTGGAACGTCTCCAACTCTAGAGTCGAGCCCTGCCGCTCGAGCGATACGCGCAGCTCCTCGAGCATCCATTCGTCGGACGCACAGGCGATCCCCGTGACTCGGACGGCGGACAGGCCGGCCTGGCCCTCTACCGTCAAGGAGCCGGATCCCGCCTCTATGCGGATCAGCTCCTCAGAAGTCGCGGCCAACTCGGCCGTGATATCCGCGCTGAACTCGCATCGATCTCCACCGCGTTGAGCGCTGACCGGCTGGAAGGAGAGTGAGGTCACCACAAAAAACAGGACCGCCAGAGCAACGGAGTTCTTGCGCGTCATATCCCAACCTCTTTGCCATCGAGTAGTCGCGGAACGCGGAGGAGCGATCCAACGAGGATCCACTCCCTTTGACGGCCTTGGAGGGTTTGCGGTTGGAAGCGACCGCGAACGCGGAGGCCACACTTTCACTTCCGAGCAAGAAAAAGAGCCCGCCGGAGGACTCCGGCGGGCTCTTTTCGCTCGATGCCTCTTATGTCAGTCGCCGCCGTTACTGAGCGTCCACACATAAGCGGCGACGGAGCGAACCTGCTCGTCGCTGATGGTAGCGCCACCCTTCGGGGGCATGAAGGCCCCAAAGGCGTTCTGCGCATCGGCCAGTGCGACTCCTTCCATGATTTGGGCCACGATTTCCTCGAATAGGCCCTCCCCCTTGAACCACTCATCGTCCGTCAAGTTGGGTCCAATGGCTCCGGCGCCACCCGGTCCGTGGCATACGGCACACAAGCCGGCGCCCGCGAAGAGGGTCGAGCCCTCCTGGACCATGTTATCGGTAACCCCTTCCGGAAGCGTCTGGGCCTGAAGGCCAGAAGTCGCTAGGAAAACCAGGGCACACCCGGCAAACGCGAAAGTGATTCGCTTCATGTCTATCCTCTACCCTCTCTTAAACGGCGTGGCGGCTACCCCGAGACACTCTCGGATATCCACCATCCTTTATTCTCGTTCATTCTCGATACAACTTAAGGGCACCTCGGCCCAAGCCCAAGACCTGGGCAAGACCTGTGCCGAGGACGCCTCCGAACACCCGTCGGAGTGCATGGCACCTCCAGCGGTCGCCGTCGAATTGGGGTGTGAATCGGCGGACCTGTTCCAGTTCCACCGCAACGGGCCACGACGGCCTGATGCCGATTCCGAATAGGTCCCCGGTACGCAGGATACGTCCCCAGCAGCGCGTAACGTCCGGATCGGGTGACAGGTCGTGTCCCCACCGGATGGCACGCGCAGTCGAAAAATGCATGAATTCCGGTCCTTACGACCCGATCTGGGGCGGCACGCATCTTGCAATTCGCTTGGTTATGGCTAGTGTCAGACCAGGCGTCATCAGGGGGTGTGTCGTGCGAGGTCACTGTTGTCAGTTCGCTCGGGGCGTTTTCTTCGTCGTGCTCGCCGCCGCGGTTGCGTTACCGGACGAGGCCGCCGCGCAGTCCGGTGGGCCAGGGTTTCTCTTCAACCAGCCAGAAGGGCGTTTCGGCATTTGGGGTGGGTATACGATACCCAAAGCCGGCGGCGGTATCTTCGACTTTGCGGAGCAGTTGCTGACGCTCGACAAGACCGACTTCCGGTCTTCCGCGTGGAGGGCAGAGGTGGCCGTCCGAGCGTCCGAGAGATTCGACGTTGCGCTCGGGATCGGTTTCTCCCGCAGCCACACATGGTCTGAGATGCGGGACTGGGTCGATTTGGATGACCACCCGATCGAACAGACGACGGCCTTCACGAGGGTCCCGGTGACCTTGAGCCTGAAGACCTATTTCAGGGATCGGGGCCGGTCGATAGGTCAATTCGCTTGGATCCCCGAGAGATGGTCACCGTTTGTGGGCGCGGGCGCGGGTCTGCTCTGGTACAAGTTCAGTCAGCAGGGCGACTTCGTAGACTTCGAGACACTCGAGGTCTACTATGACACGTTGGGGTCTTCAGGCACGACGCCCACCGCACACGTGTTCGCCGGTGCGGACGTTACGTTTGGCTCGAGGTTCATCGTGAGTCTCGAGGGTCGATACTCCTGGGCTGGCACAGGGATGGACAGTTTTGCATTCGAAGGGTTCGGCGACATCGATCTGGACGGATTCCAGATGATGGTCGGGCTCTCGCTCCCCTTTTGAGGGAAGACGACGACATGACGACACCTCGACAGTTACTTGGCAACGTGACGTTCGCCTTTGCGCTCCTCTTGATCGCGGGGGCCGCTTCTCCGGCTGAAGCCCAGTTGACCGACGTACGCTGGCAGCCGTGGTTGGGTTGCTGGGAGGCTATCGGAGAACCAGACGATGCGCCTGTCCTCTGCCTCGCGCCCCGGTCCGGAGAGTCGGGGATCAACATGATCACGTTGATCGATGAGCGAGTCGTGTCGCGAGAGATGATCCTGGCGGATGGGCAGGGCCGTAGGGTCACGCGGGAGGGGTGTGAGGGTTTGGAGCGAACCGAGTTCTCGAACGATTCCCGTCGCATATTTTTCAACTCGGAACTCATGTGTGAGGGCGATGTCACGCGGAAGTCGTCCGGTGTGATGTCGATGGCCACGCCATACGAGTGGTTGGACGTCAGGGCGGTGGAGGTCGAGGGGCAGAGCGTGCCTTGGGCGCTACGCTACCGTCTCGCGTCCCGAGCCGACTTCGAGGCCGCAGGTCTCGGCGACCTCCCGGAGGGGCGCGCGGCGGTCATGGCTTCCCGGATCGCGGCCTCTTCAGCCTTGACGCTAGACCAGGTGATCGAGGCATCGTCAAAGATGGACGGTAAGGCCGTCGAGGCCTGGATTGCCGAGAGCGGTGCACCCTTCGCGCTCGACGCGAGCCGGTTGATCCGCATGGCGGATGCCGGGGTGCCCGACGGAGTGATCGACGTGATGGTGGCTCTTTCCTACCCCGACGAGTTCGTGGTGAACACGGGAGCCGGCGGGGAGGAGCCAGTTTGGGCGGAGCAGGGGCCACGGGATGCTTCGCGCGGCTCCTACGGGGGTGGTTTCTACGACCCCTTCTACGACCCCTATCTGCGATACGGTTATTACCCGGGATTCGGGTACCGTTCCGCTTACGTCGGAATCGGAAGGTACGGCGGTTATGGCATGAGCTATGGAGGGTACGGGGGATACGGGGGCTATGGAATGGGCTACGGGGGCTACAGCGTCTATCGCCCGGGCGTGGTCGTCGTGGAAAGACAATCGGCGGGTGGACGGGCCGTGGCGGGACGTGGCTATACTCGTAGCGGCCGTGGCAGCACGGGTGGGGTGATCCCCAGGGGCTCCTCGGTCAGATCCTCCGGGGGTGCTGCAGCCCGATCGGCTCCCCGGGCCGGAGCGTCTTCTTCGGGAGGCGGTCGTAAGGCGAAGCGAAGAGGCGGTAGCCCCGGGTAGGCTGACACGTATAAACCGTTCGGACACGACCGCCGGGGGGCTACTCGCCCTCCGGCGGTTTCTTTTTCCCGCCCGTTCTGTTTTGGGCCAAGCGGGTCACCCCAGCCCCGGCTCGGTATATCCCACGCTTCAGATGCTGGACGACGAGGGGTACGTCTCCGTCGAGGAAAAAGACAGTAAGAAGATCTACTCGATCACGACCGAAGAAGAGGTGCTCGAGCAGGTTATCCCTGCGGATACCGATGATGAACGCGATGGACGGACGGACTCGAGCGATATAGGAAAAATTCTGATCCGGACCCACTCCGATGTACGCTCCGCCCCGTACATCGACCTCGCGCAACGCGCCCATGACATGGAGATAGGACGACTCGTTGGAGATGAGATTGTCGGTGTCGAAGTAGCCGCCCGACTCGGAGAGTCGTTCCACCAGAGCGGCGAAGGTCGTGTCCGCTCGGGTGAGTTCCAGCGCCTGCGCGTCCAGTGGAGCGGCAGAAGCCAACCCGCTGCTATTGGATAGGTCCGGGAGCGGCCCGTCGCACGCTCCGACGAGAAGGAGCACGAAAAGCAGCCTGCCCCGTGGAAGAGAGAAGGGCGGTGAGTAGGCCATGAGTTCGCCCCATATATATAGAGAGAGAGCGAGATTTCGATATTGACCCCGGGGTGCTCGGAGTGCAGCAGGACACTCACGCGCCTTGGGGCTTCTCCGCTATGATCGGATGGGGCTGCACCTTCCATACTTTCCTCCTAGCATACCGGCACTCAGGTATAGTGAGGGGGTGAGGGCTTGTCGTCGCACTAAGGCCCCACCATTATGCGGATCAAAACCCCACTTTCAGAAGGAGGCGATCCATATGATGAGAAAAATGTCAGCTCTTGCTGTTGGACTCAGGGTCGGGTCACTGTTTGTGCTCCTGCCACTCGGCGGCTGCTTCACGTACGCCGACGCCCCGTTGGAGGCGGCCTCCCCAGGCACGCAGACGAGGCTCCGTCTCAACGAGGACGGCTTCGGCCGCTTGGTCAACCAGGCCGCAATGAATGGTTTTCCGGTCGCGAGGATGGACATGAACCGTAGAGGGCTCATCGGGCGAATCATGGATGTCGGACCGGACAACCTGCGTGTCCAGATGCGGGGAATCGGCGGTTCGATGTTCACGGCGGACATCCGTACCAGTGCCATCGAGGGGGTTGCGATCCGGAGCTTCAGCAAAAGAAAGACGATCGGAGCGATCGCGTCAGCCTTCGTGCTGGGCGGCATGCTTGGGTCGGGCTACATCGGGGGTACCACGAGTAGGGAAGTGGAGCCCGAGCCCGAGTACATGGTCCGGATCCCGTACCTGTCGGTTCCCCTTGTGTCGATCCCGTTCCCGTAATTTAGTTCTCTATCTGTGATCGTCCGAGGCAGTGATCGGGTACCTCCCGAGTCACTACTCGCTCGTTGACACCCTTGCGCATTGCCAAAGGTTGTCCCAAACTGTCTTACTAATACGGATGCAGGATTCTTCATAATTGAGCTACAGTGCGGATGTGGCTAGGAACGGACGGGGTTTCCCTCGCCCGTGACTGGCGTCTGTAGATCGCGAACACCGTGATTGACGGCGTTCTAACTTGGTGGCTATCAAGCCGCCCCATTAGGAGGAGGGTGTTATGCGTGTCATTCGGCTACTAACTCTCACAGCCGTGCTAATGGCTACATCGATGTCGTTCGTCCAGGCGCAGAACCTGGTGAACAACGATGTGGCCGGCGCGGCGACCCTTTCTGCGGAAAGGGCCCAAGCGTCGCTAGCGGCGTCACTGGGGATTACGGCGGCGGCGGTGGCGTCTGCCGTAGCGGAGGACGTCCAGGGCTCCCTCACGGGGATCGTCACGGACGCCTCCTCCGGCCGTTCACTGTCAGCGGCGCAGGTGTTCATTCAGGGTACCGGACTTGGCAGCTTGACGAACGCCAGTGGCCGTTACCTCATCGTGAACGTTCCGGTCGGGCAGCACACACTGCGTGTGGAGCTGATCGGGTACGGAGCGGTGGAGCAACAGGTGACGGTTTCCGAGGGTCAGGCGATGGCGTCGGACTTCTCACTCTCCGAAGAGGCGCTTTCCCTCGACGAGATCGTCGTCACCGGCACGGCGGGCCAGGCACGGCGTCGTGAGGTCGGCAACACGATCGCACAGATCAAGGTCGACGACATAATCGAGCCGGTAGCGGGCATCGGTGAGATGCTGCAGGCCCGTGTGACGGGTGCGCGGATCCAGTTCGGCTCCGGCAACTCGGGCTCAGGTCCGGACATCCGTCTGCGAGGCAACACGAGCACGGCGCTGAGCAACCAGCCGCTCATCTACATCGACGGCATGCGGGCGAAGAGTGAGCCCACGTCGGTGCAGAACGGCGCGGAGGATCCTTATAGCCCGCTGAACGACTTGAACCCGGACGACATCGACCGGATCGAGATCGTGAAGGGACCGGCGGCTACGACGCTGTATGGTTCAGAGGCTGCGGCTGGCGTGATCCAGATCTTCACGAAGACGGGTGGACAGGGAGCGCCGCAGTGGACTGCGGAGACGCAGCAAGGCTTCGCGTACTTCCGTCCGTTTGGTACGGACGAAGTACCTCACATGTGGCTCGATCAGGTGTTCAGGCACGGCTACCGGCAGCGCTACTCGATGAGTGTGCGCGGCGGTAGCGGCGACGTTGGCTACTTCGTGTCGGGTGCCTTTAACGACTACATTGGCGCCGTGGAAACGGACGGGGAGAAGAAGGTCAACGTGCGGGCGAACACCACGTTCCGGCCCCACGAAGATCTTATGATCCAGTTCAACAACACCTTCGCTCAGACGGATCTGACACAGGCCCAGATGGGCAACTCCGTCACCTCCATCATGATGAGCGCCATCCGGGGGCCCCGGAATTACATGGCGGGTAGGCGAGATCAGGAGACCCTGCGTCTCCTGCTCACTGGGGAGTCGTACGCGAACACCATTACACGTGCGACCACGGGCATCACCTTTAACTACACCCCCGGCTCGGACTTCACGCATCGGCTGACCGTGGGTTACGACTACTCCCAGGATGACCACTTCAACTCTCAGGACTACTGCTGGCTCTGTCCCATCGGGATCATGAGCGACTTTTCCGACTACCGCCTCGAGGGTCAGGTGCGGCGTGGCATGGCCCAGAACGGGATCTGGAGCATCGACTACGTCGGTACATTGGCTTACAACTTGTCGGACAACATCCGGAACACGATGTCCTTCGGGATGCAAGGCGTGCAGAACGAGCTCGAGACCTCTGAGACCGTCGGCGAGGTCTTCCCGGGTCCCGGCGATTATACACTCAGTAGTGCGGCCGTCCGTCAGTCCGTCACCCAGAACAGGCTCCGCGTGCTCACGGGTGGCTTCTTCGCGCAGAATATGGTCGCGCTCTCAGACAAGTACTTCCTGACAATGGGCGCTCGCATCGACGGAAACAGCGCGTTCGGTGAGAGCCTCGGATTCCAGTTCTACCCGAAGGTCAGCATGTCGTACGTTGTGTCCGACGAGGATTTCTGGCCCGAGAGCCTGGGTCAGGTGAAGCTTCGCGGCGCGTACGGACTCGCGGGCCGAGCGCCGGGCGCGTTCGACAAGGTCAGGACCTGGAACCCCGTTGGGTTTGGTAGTTCGGGACAGGCCTTCTACCCGCAGAACAAGGGCAACCCAGATCTCGGCCCCGAGCAGACCACCGAGTATGAGTTCGGTTTTGACGCTGGATTCATGGACGGTCGGATCAGCACCGAGGTCACCTACTACAATCAGGTGACCAACGACGCTCTCTTCAGGGTCACGTCGCCCTCCTCCGAGGGTAGTTGGAGCCGTCAGCTCGAGAACGTGGGCCAGTTCTATAACTCGGGCCTCGAACTGCAGGTCAACACCACCCTGATCAATGGTCGCACGTACCGTTGGGACCTGGGCCTCGGGCTCGCGACGAACAACAGTGAGGTTCTGGACCTCGGTGGTGCGGCCCAGTTCTCCGTGGGCGAGTACGGTTGGGTCATCGAAGGACAGCCCGTGCCGGTCATCTACGCCCGGCGGGTCATGAACCACAACGACCTGGCGGATCCGGTTTTCTCCGACGGGAACGTGCTTTACGGACCGGCCACCCCGACGAAGCACTGGAGTGCCAACACGGCCATCACCCTGCCAGGCGGCCTTCGGCTGTCGGCTCGCGGTGAGTACCTGACGGGCGCATGGATCAGTAACTACTTCGAGGCTGGAGCGACCGGGCGGACCATTGAACATCCGAAGTGCTACGACGCCTACAGGAAGGTCCAGCCCGGCTGGATGCCGGGTGTCCTCGGGATGGATCCCGCCCCAGATTTCCCGGCAAGCCGGCCGGCGGACATGTATTCGTGGGAGATGGCCCAGTGCTTCGGCATGGCCACCTACTCATATGCGAACTCGGAATCCGACTTCGCGGAGCTCAGGGACGTGACGTTGGCCATTCCGCTCTCGAGCCTGGTGCCGGCCATCAGTATCGCAGACAGGACGGATCTGACGATCTCCGCGCGGAACCTCTGGTTCTGGACGCACAAGAACCTTATTACGGGTCACCCCGAGCAGAACGAGAGTAGCCCCTACACGAACGCCTCGGGCGAGTTTAGGCATGACCTGGTGAAGGGCATCGATGAGACGCTCCCACCGGTATCCTACTTCACGGTTTCGCTAAGGATGGTTTTTTAGAAAAGCTCATGGCTGGCTGTCCCTCGACCTCGCGGTCGAGGGACAGCCAAAAAGCCATCTACTCAATCGAATCAATGCCGGAAGCGGATTCCGACAAGGAGATGAGACAAATGAACATGAGAAACTTTTTCTCGAGGGGACTGGCGACTGGATTGGTCGCGGCCGTGCTTGTATCGGCCTGCGACTTCGAGGTCACCAACCCCGGTCCCGTTCAGGACGGAAACCTCGACGACAAGTCTACGTTTCAGGGTCTGGTGAACGGTTCGAAGCGTTCTGTGATGAATGGCTTCGGCAGGTTTGCACTTCTCGGGGGAGTCATTGTGGGCGACCTGACGGCCAGCGGCCATACCGGGTCGTCCGGGGTGCGTCCTGAGGAGGAGGTCGCTCGTCTCAGTGACGAGTACGCTGGTAGGGGTGACTGGAATCAGCTCCACAACGGACGTTGGATCGCGGAGGAGGCGCTCAGGCGTTTCGCGGCCTCCCCAGATGTGGACGTAAGTACCTACGGTCTGGCCGCCGAAGCCCACTTCTGGGCCGGCATCGCTTCGCGCACGCTGGGCGAAAACGTCTGCACTGCCGTCTTCGATGGCGGAGGCACCTTGGCCAAGGAAGCGTACTTCACTGACGCGGAGCATGGCGCGATCGCTCACTTCAGTGCAGCCCAGACGATCGCCAACGCCGCCGGATTGACCGATCTTGCTACGGCTGCGGTCGGAGCCAGGGCTGCGGCCAAGCTCTTCATCGGTGACAGCGGCGCCGGGTCCGACGCGGCAGCCGTTCCCTTTGACTTCGAGTACGCCACGCAGTACACGGGATTCTCCGGTAGCGAGCGCTGGTACCTTTCGAACTCAGTCATGAGCCTAGCCTTCCAGTCGTTGTCCCTGTGGGGCACGCCGATGGCCGAGCACTTCCTGTCGACCGGTGACTCGCGAACCGCGTTCGGCTACGACAACGGAACCCTGGAAATCCCGTCCGGGAAGACCGCCGCGGTGCGCGGACAGACGCATCCAGACCGAGTCACGTGGACCAAGCTCATCCCGATGTTCTACCCGCTCAAATTGTATGCACCGAGATCGACGCAACTGGAGGGCGGCATACTCCGGGAGATTCGGATTTTCGAGCCGGACATAGCCCACACGAAGACGAAACAGTTCAACTTGGTCGACGGGCGCGAGATGGACTTGATCGAGGCCGAAACGCAGCTGATTGCAGGCAAC
>Ga0310123_10000169_pt1 | contig 56904 bp, 47 predicted proteins | sample CB6_AW_1057_MG_FD_203505 | JGI IMG/M metagenome (GOLD analysis project Ga0310123, IMG submission 203505) | Marine microbial communities from Western Arctic Ocean, Canada - CB6_AW_1057 | ecosystem: Environmental > Aquatic > Marine > Oceanic | place: Canada: Western Arctic Ocean | collected... | reverse complement strand
GTCCTTCTGATCATCTCGACGTTCGCACTGTGCATTTTCGGCACCTTTTTGACTCGTTCAGGAATTGTTTCATCCGTCCATGCCTTCGCGAATTCCAATCTCGGCCCAATGTTCGCTATTTTCCTCGCAGTTATTCTTGCCGTTAGTCTTGGACTTGTTGCCTTTCGGCTACCTGAACTAAAAAGCGAAGGCAAGCTTGAGGCGGTCCTGTCGCGCGAATCATCGTTTCTTTTCAACAACCTTGTACTTGTCGTCGCTTGTTTCGCTGTGCTTTGGGGAACGATGTTTCCGGTCATCACTGAAGCAATCACCGGGACACAGATGACCGTCGGCCCTCCATTCTTCAATCGCGTCAACGTTCCAATCATGCTGCTACTTTTGTTACTCACGGGTGTCGGGCCACTGATTGCATGGCGTAAAGCATCCCTGCCGAGCCTTCAACGCGCCTTTGTAATGCCAGCTACGGCGGGCGTAGCAACTTTGTTTGCTATGGCCGCCTCTGGCGTCCGTGATTTTGCCAGCATGATGGCCTTTGCGCTTTCAGCGTTCGTGACCGCCACGATCGTGCAGGAATTCTGGCGAGGGACCCGTGCACGAGGCTCGGCAACGGGCGAACCCTACCATCGCGCTCTAATCGGGTTGACCTGGCGCAACAAACGGCGTTACGGCGGTTACATCATTCATATTGGAATTGTCTGCATGGCGATCGGTATTGCCGGTTCAAGTAGTTTCCAAAGGGAAACGCAGGCCACCCTGTCGGCCGGGCAAACCTTCGATTTTGCTGGCTACCGGTTACAGATGGGTGAGTTAGAACTTTTCGACTCATCCGGAATTCAAGTTGTTTCGGCAAATTTAGTCGCCTTCCAAGCCAATCAACCGAAATTTCGTATGTGGCCACAACGGCATTTCCATCCCGGACCCGAGGTCCAACCAACGACGGAAGTAGCAATCTGGAGCACCATTCGCCATGACCTTTACCTGGTGCTAGCAGCGTGGGATTTAGATCGTGGCAGCGCCACATTCAAAGCCTACCTGAACCCGCTAGTGAAATGGATCTGGATCGGTGGCCTGGTTCTGGTGTTCGGAACCATCATTTGCATGTTGCCGGATCGCAGTGCCGAACTCGGCGCGCGTAATTACTAGTAAAACTAGCGTAAGGAGGGCACCGGTGAGTAACTATCAAAGCGGTCGGGTCGGCATTTTTGCAGCTCTTGCCGTGGCCGCTTTTTTTGTTGCCATACCCACTTCGATGTGGCTTGCCCGGCCTCCGTCCGATGTGACCCAGGCTGAAAGGCTAGGGGCTGAAATCGGTTGCACTTGCGGTACCTGCCCACACCGCCCAATCGCTACCTGCGGTTGCGGTTTTGCAGACACAATGCTGGGCCGACTCGACACCGAAGTAGCAGCAGGTCGGACTGATGACGAAATAATGGCTATCTTCGCCGCTGACTATGGAAACAGTACAAAGATCAAACCGGGAGGGACCGGCTTCGATCTCATGGTCTGGGCTGCGCCAATGGTTCTGTTGATGGTCGGAGCTGTCGCCATGGGTGCTGTGATTTCCAATTGGAGAGCCCAATCTGACTCAGGTCTCGAAAAAACACTCATTGACGAACAGCGGGCCATGGACCCTGAGGCCTCACCGTCTCCCTCTTCAACCGATCCGTCTCGGTACCGTGAAATCGTTGAGGGCGAGCTCGACTCGTTCGTTAACGAAATGAAACACAAGACTGAATGACGGCGTTCCTGGCTATTCTGATAATTGCGGTCGTTGTCAGTGTCGTCGGTTACCCTCTTTTGCGACCCAGTGCAGCGGTGCTCACGATTCCGTTTGGGCCTATTACCGCCCTGGAAGATCGCAAGTTCCAACTTTACGCAGACATACGCGAACTTGGCTTCGACTATCGAATGGACAAACTCGAGGAGGCTGACTACGAAGTCGAAGTCGAACAACTGAAGTCTGAGGCCATTGGCGTTGTTCAACAAATCGAAGAGCTTCGCAGTCAAACACCACGCGCTCCAGACGATCTTGAAGCTGAGATCGCCGCCTATCGTGAGAAACTCGACAACTCTCGGAAGGGCGACTTGGGAACAACCGCCAGGCGTTTCTGTGCCGAATGCGGTTCCACGGTTGATACAGATGACCGATTCTGTGCCGCCTGCGGAAAAGAACTCGGACCATCGTGAGACTTCTGGCCTGGTCTGTCGGTGGTAATTGGCGGGGTCACACCCGTGTGGCAATCATTTTGGCAGCCCTTGGTGCAACGTTGAGTTTGATAAGCGCCAGCACTGGCCAAAACTCAGGGGTAACCACACTTCTGGTACAGGTAACCGACGAAACCGGGACCGGGGTTAGTGACCAAGAGGTGTATGTCGTTATTAGCGACGGCGATGAGGTTGTTGAGGACTTTACTGGAAACACTGCACCCGACGGATTTCTCCGACTTGCCGATATCACAGTTGGGGCGCAGTACACGGCTAGCGCAGTGACCCTCTTTCAAGACTATCCCTACCGAAGCCTCGAAACGCCTTTAATACCCGGAGTCGAAGCGGTGCTTCCGCTGAACGTGTTTACCGTCAGCCCTGATGCCAGCAACCCGCATATAAACGTCTTACATATGATCATCAATGTGCTGCAACCTGGAATTTACCAAGTCATTCAGCTAGTAGAGGTGCTCAACCCAAGCGAAACCGCTGGATTCACGGGCGAATCACTCGATGGTCGTGAAATTGGCCTAGTGATCCCAGTCCCTCCAACCGCAGCGAACGTTGCCCCAGTCGAACAAATTGGCGGCCTAGATCCCAGCAGACTTTCCCTCGACGGGAACCGCCTTCTCGACCTGCGCCCATTACCTCCAGGCGTCCATCAGATGGTAATCCAGTACGAACTGCATCCTGGTACCGGCGGTGCCGACATCGAGCTTGCTGTCCCCTACCCCACGGCGCAGGTCACGGTCCTGGCTGGTCCTGGAATTGACTCTGTTGAAATTCGCTCCGACCAATTAATTGAGCAACCACCGGCCACCGACATGCCCGGAGGGCCTTTCGCATACTGGACCAGCGACGTTTTTGCATCCGGCGACACGCTCCGGTTTCGACTCGGGCCTCAGCAACCCATGCTATCTACGGCCTCCTGGTCGCTGTTGGCACTCGCAGTTGCTTTGCTTGCAAGCAGCGCAGCCTCAATCTGGGGAGTCCGATCATCTGAACAGCCTCAACGGCGGGCGCTTCTCGTGGCTGAGATCGCGCAATTAGACAGTGACCACGATGGTGGGCACCTAAACGACTCCGATTACCATGCCCGCCGGGGCCACGCCATTGAGCACCTGATGGAGACGCAAAGCGCACATTCAGTTACCCAGAGCAGTCCCGATGCCTGAGCCCGCCATCAAGATCTCCGGACTTAGTAAGCATTTTGGCCCAACAACGGCGCTCGCCGGCGTTGATATCAGTCTACAGCCCGGCGAATTCCTCACCATCTTTGGGCCAAATGGTTCGGGTAAAACGACGATGATGCGAATCATCGCATCACTCTCCCGGCCAAGCACTGGGTCGGTAGAGTTGTTCGGGCAAAACATTCGCAGGGCCCCAGCCCATGCTCGACAACGAATTGGGTTCGTTACCCACAGAAGCCTTCTCTACTCTTCTTTGTCTGGATTTCAAAACGTACATTTCTTCGCTCGCATGTTCGGTGTTGATAACGCTGCAGACCGCGCCCGTGAAATTCTTTCTGCGATGGGGCTGGAGCACCGCATGGACGACAAAGTATCTACCTATTCCCGGGGCATAGAACAACGCTGCGCCATCGCACGGGCCTTGGTCCATCATCCCGACGTCCTCCTGCTTGACGAGCCATTTAGCGGGTTAGATCCCGATGCGACTGCTCGCTTGCAGACGCTCTTGGCGGGGCCAGAGGGAGAATCTCGAACGGTAATTTTGACCAGCCACGATCTAACGTACGGAGCCAAGAACGCTGATCGGGTGGCGATCTTGACGCGTGGCCACTTGGGATTCACCGCTAATGTGGAGCAAATAGCGGAGGGGACGATGCCCGATATTTACCGTGAGCACACCAGAGGGAATCGAGGATGAACATGGTCCGCTTCACCTTTATCTTGATTTCCAAAGATCTGCGATTGGAGTGGCGAAGCAAAGAAGTCCTAAGCTCCACTGTGTTTTTCGCGATGATCGCGCTTACTGTCATCTACTTCGGCTTCCAACCCGGCCGTTTTCAGGTCGCCGACGTTGGCCCAGGCATCCTCTGGACCGCATTTCTCTTTTCGGCCTTACTCGGGATGAACCGAATGTTCCAGGCCGAAAGTGAGCGTGGCGGACTTGAGGGCCTCATGCTTTGTCCTATTGACCGTACGACGCTCTATCTAGCGAAATGCGGCACACTTTTTGTGTTGTTAACTACAACTATTGTAGCCACGTTTTTCATGTTCATTATTTTCTTCAACGTCCGGCTCTTGGGCCAATTACCTCAGCTTGCCCTGGTTGCTATTCTCGGAAGTTTAGGACTATCAGCCCTTGGAACTAGTTTCGCAGCAATGGCGTCAAAAACTAGCGCCCGCGATATTCTGTTACCGCTATTGCTAGTGCCAATCGCTATACCGTTACTCATTGCAGCGGTGAAATGCACCGCGGCAATCCTTTCAGGTGATGGACTCACCACAGCACAGAGTTGGGTACAATTGCTGGCGGCATTCGATGTCATATTCCTAGCTGCCGGTTACTTGACTTTCCCGGCAATTTTGGAGGAATAACACTTGACCAGGGACCACTCACTCAATCCCCCAACGACCCCGTCTAGTGCCCTAGTGGGCGCTGCACTGGTAACTACGCTCCTGGCGCTTTACTCGGCCCTAGTCTTTGCCCCAACCGACCGAGTCCAGGGAGACGTGCAACGCTTGTTCTATCTTCATGTCCCCGCCGCATTAACAATGTATCTTGCGATACTCCTCGTCTTTATTGCCAGCCTTCGATACCTCCAAACCCGTGATGCCGCGTGGGACGAACTCGCCACTTCGGGAGCTGAAATCGGGCTCTTGTGGGGAACAATTGTTCTGCTCACTGGTGCAATGTGGGCCAAGCCCATCTGGGGCGCGTGGTGGACCTGGGACGCTCGCCTAACCTCATTTTTTATTCTCTGGCTTATTTTCGTTGCTTACGTAATGCTGCGTAGCTACGGGGGAGAAGTTGAGCAAGTTGCCAGGTTTTGTGCTGTCCTCTCAATCCTTGGTTTCGTTGGCATGCCAATCACCCATTATGCAGTCGAGTGGTTCAGGACAATGCACCCTGGCCCGGTGATCATGACCGAAGGGGGGCTGGGCCGGGGCTTGCCCGGGAGCATGCTCGCAACCTTTGCTTTTGGCCTAGTTGCGTCTGTCGTCCTTTTCGCGAACCTATTTATTCTGCGCCTCCGCCTCGAGCAACAGTCTCGTCGCACACAGCAAATACGGCGACATCTCGACCTGATGGAGACATCATGATGACCAATCCTGGGTACCTTTTCGCTGGTTTCGCCCTCGCGTGGGGGTTGGTTCTCGTCTACCTCTGGTTTCTATCCCGACGCTCTGCCGTTGTGCAAAAGGAACTAGAAACGCTTGAGCAGCGTCTGAACAAAGCTAAACCGCAGGACTGAGGCACGTTCCGCAGATCAACACGGCGTTCTATTTGGCAATCTGCGTAAGAAATGACGCCGCTGGCCCGTCACTGGGCATTCCGTGCAACATCCGCGAGGACTTCTACGACCCGATCGATTTCAGCTGTGGTGTTGTAAATATGAGTCGATATCCGGATCGCGTTATGGCCATCCCGTTGATGCTCATCGATATGAATCTGGGCCCGTTCCGCCAGCAAGGACACGGTATGAACAGCATCCAGCCCTGCCACTTCAAAGATGGTGGAACCAGGAGCGCAAGTCTCAGCAGTCGGCCCGCTGAGCATAGTAACGCCATCGACCTCGGACAACCGCTGCTTCAAATAAGAAGACAGGTGTCGACACCGCGCTTCAATACGATCCAGCCCGATTACGTTCACGAAATCGAGTGCGGCAGAGACCCCCGCCCGAACCGGAAAAGAAACCGTGCCCGGAGGATCGTAAGCCGGCGATTCAAGGGTGGCATCTGGAGCAAAAGCGGTACGTATCCGGTTACGCGCTTGCTCACGCACGTAAAGAAAACCCGTACCAACTGGTGCCAAAATCCATTTATGCAAGCTTGCCGCGTATGCGTCACACCCGAGCCTTTCCAAGTTGATCGGGAATTGCCCAACAGCCTGGGCCCCGTCGACAAGAGTCAGGAGGCCATGGGACCTGGCCATCCGCGTGATTTTTTCGACAGGATACCGGTGCCCACCCCTGGTGACATGACAAAAGGAAATCGCTCGCGTGCGAGCAGTAATCGCATCTTCCAACCGATCTACCACCTCGTTGCCGCTTACTAACGGGCTAGGAATGAAAACTTCGTTAACGCTGATTCCCTCCCGTATCTTTCGAAACATCCACGGGCGGTGGCCGGAGGGATGCTCCTGTGTTGTGATCATGACCTCAGACTCTGGAGCCAAATCCAGACCTATCGCCTGAAGGTGCAGAGCTTCCGTCGCATTTCTGGTGAGCGATATCTCCGTGCGGGACGCACCGAAAAGTGAAGCAATGGCCGGCCTGACTCTCTCCGCAACTCTTTGCTGAAGATCTTGCTTTCCCAAAAGAGGTTCCCGTGAAATCGCTTCATAACCAGCCGAAACTGACTGGACGACCTGCACTGGAGGCATCCCTAAACTCGCGTTGTTCATGTAAGTCGTGCCCGGATGGAGAATGAATTGAGCCTGAACATGTTCCCAGGCTCGGTCATCAACCCCAACGGGCGGGGTCAACGTGGGACGCGTTTCCGTATACTGGTTCGTACGGGGAGCACATCCGGAGATTGATCCCGTAACGAGGCCAGCTGCTCCCGTTGAGAGAAATCCGCGCCGAGAAATCCGTGAAGCTAAGGAATCAAAGGTTGAGGGCGGAGCCTTTTTCACAAGATGCGCCCCAACAAGGGTGCAACGCCCAACCTCACGATTCTTTCCGGCGCGAGGCCTTGCATCAATTACCTTCGATGTCAGGGTCCAGGCCGAGTCGCGCGGAAAGCTCTGAAATCTGGGTTCGAGCTTCTCCAGCTATATAGGAATCGCCAAATTCATCGACGACCTTCTGGTAATTCTCCAAAGCTGCCCGAGCATCGCCAGCCTCCTGGAAGGCACGCGCCTTTGCTATCAACGCCTCCTCCCTCGGAAACAAGTTTTGCGGAGTTTCTAGTAAGCGATCAAAATATGCGACCGCTGCCTCGGCGTTGTCCCGCCCGCGTTCCAACTGGCCGAGTCTATACAGGGCCATCGCCGAAACCAATGATCCGCGTTCCTCTGCGGCCTGAGTGAATGCTGCAATTGCCGCATCGATACTACCTAAGCGAACCTGGCAATCTGCTGCATAAAAAGCCGCAACACGCCCCGAGGGCGAACTCGCGTATCGCTCCACAATTGGCTCGAACCGATCAAGCGCCGCGCGACATTTCTCCGCCTCCGTACGGAACTGCAAACCAGACATCGCTGAGTCTGTGGTACTCGCAGACTCCAGCGAACCATTTCCAGAAGTCCCCGAATCCGTTCCAGGAATCTCTGGAGATCCGATGTCTGTTCCACTTTCGGCTGTCGACTCCGCTACCTGGTCCACGCTTGGCGCTTGTTCTGTCGGTATCACTGGAGCCCGGAAGACTTCCATTGCAGCAGCCAACAACTCAGCTGCCTGGGTTTCTTGTCTCTGGTGCGCGAAACGCACACCGAGCACAATCGACACCACAAGCGCGAGGATGAGAAGGGACCAGCCAATGCGACGACCATGGCCGACCAGCCACTGAGTGACCCTGCCCGTTAAGCTGACCAGCTCGTCGTGCTTGAGATTGAGATCCTTACGCCGGAGAGACTTTGCACTCATAGTTGGATTCTACCATTCGAATCAGGAGCCAGGTTCCTTCAATACAATTGGATAGTCGACTTTAACGGCGTCTTGGACCTTGTCCGCGGTCGGTCCCTCAACCCAGTGTGAGCCGTCAGGGCTGAATTCTTTTTTCCAGATTGGGGCGCTCATTTTGAGCTGGTCGATGGCAAACCGACAAGCTGCAAAGGCCGCGTCACGATGCTCCGCAGCAACTACTATCACCACAGACACTTCGCCGACCTCCAGACAGCCAACCCGATGGTGGATAGCCATGCCTGTAATTTCACTGCGCTCACTAGCCGCGGCAGCAATTTGGGCGAATATTGCCTCGGCCATACCGGTGAAAGCTTCGTACTCTAAGTGGGTGGTGACTTGGTCACCAGTATGATTTCGGACCGTCCCTTCAAATGTACAAATCGCCCCGCTTGTCGGGCCTGCGACCAGCGCCGCGAGTGCAGTGGCGTCTATCGGTTTATCCACGATTGCAAATAGTCCCGCTGACATCATTAGCCCCCGCTTACTGGCGGGATGAAGCTGAGAACGTCACCTGCACAAAGTACATGCTCCCAGTCCGAATATTCCTCATTAACCGCCACTGCCAGTGTTGAACGAAACTGCCGAACGCCGGGGAAGCGCTCGCAAAGCACATCAAAACATTCAACCGGCGTGGCACCATCTGCAACTTGTGCAGATATGTGCCCCTTGTGATCACATACTTCTCGTATACGAGCGAACAACACTATCTCGACTACGATGTCCGTGGCCATCTGACTCAACCCGTCCCGCGCCGCAGCGTCAAACCGCCGTCGACGACCAATGTCTGGCCAGTGATGTAATTGTCTGCAGACATCAAAAAACCTACTGACCGAGCAATATCCTCCGGATAACCGAACCGTGGTATGACTCCATCGTCAATGAATGAATCGTATTTGCCTGACGCAATCGAAGCGAGCGCCATACCGGATTCCGTTACACCCGGGGCGACTACATTGATTCGAATATTGTTACTACCACCATATTCTTGAGCAAGGATCCGCGCGGCGTGGACTAGGGCGGATTTAGGCCCAGAGTAAAGCAAGCTGCCCGGAAAGGGCGCCACACCCTGCATCGAGGATAGCAAAACGATGGCACCAGGTTGGTTGTTGGCGGCGAGCACTTTGGCACAACCGCGCGCCAGCAGGATGGGGCCAGTGTAATTAACGCGCAGTGCAGTCTGTACAGTCTCGACCGTGTATCCCGCCGGGCTGATTCGCGACGGATCGCCCACACAAACAACGGCACCGTAGAATGCCTGATTACCAATCTCATCGAGCAACACTGCACACCCAGCGTCGGAGGTAATATCAGCCCTACATGGGTAGACCTCTCCACCGTACTGCGCTTCAAGTGCACCCTTGATATCTTCCGCGCGGCCCCTATCGGAAACGTAACCCAGTACGATGTCGGCACCCATCTGCATCAAACGCCCACATACAGCGGCGCCCAAACCACCTCCTCCCCCTGCAACCAATATCCGGCGACCATCCAACCGGTCCGCAAATTCATATTCGTACCGCGTTCGCTTTGTTTGACGTCCTTGATCTAAGTATTTACTAGCCATTCAAACGCCTTCGTGTCTTCCACCCGATCTCTTGATAACGGATGATATCCAAACCATAGGATTCTCCCCTGCAACTATAATGGACCCAGCGGCAGCCGACAGGGCTCGCCCGACGTCAAGTAGACCTGCCGAAGCTTGGAGGGGAAGTGAGTGCAATACGCAACTACGGATGGCTATTAGCTGGCGCCGGTGTCGCCCTACTAATCGCGCTGTTCGGCCTTGGCGAGTCGATGTCAGCAAGGCTGGATACCATCATCCCCCTGCCTTGGGGAGCAATCGGAATCGGAGTTGTCGTCTTCATGGCGTTTACTAGCTTGCACTTTCGACTGCAACTCGTTCGATTGCTTGAACAACAACAGCGTGAGCTTGAGCGCGGTGCGGCGGCCTCGCAACTAATTCAGTCGGCGGTGTCTGACGGCAGAAGATGGCTTCGTGTTGTGCAGGAAAATCTTGAACTCGTCAGCAGCGAATCGCAGGGTGAAAGGGAAAAGCGCCTGTACCTCGAAGGCGCACGTGCCAATTCCGACAAAATTGAGGAGGCACTCGATCGCATCGAAGGACACCAGCGCCGGCAAGATAGCCCCGACTTCTCCATTGAGAGTTGAGCCGCACAACGGACATCACAGAAGTCGTTGCTGCGGTTATCTGTAGAGCGGAAACAGTTTTGCTCTGCCAACGGCACGATGGCCCACACCTGCCACTCATGTGGGAGTTTCCAGGCGGCAAGATCGATCCTGGAGAATCTCCACAATTTGCGCTAAAACGAGAACTCGCTGAAGAGCTTGGTGTCGGCGCCGAAATTGGCAGGCAGATCGCAGATGTTGAGCACCACTACTCGGAGAAGAGCGTTCGAATTCGGTTCTTTCTCGCCAACATCACGGCCGAGCCAAGGGCTGTTGTACACCGCGCAGTGCGTTGGGTCGCGCTCGACAAAATCGCTGACTATACAGTTCCACCTGCCAACGAGTCCGTGGTACGAATGATCGGGAAAGCACCACACGGTGAAACCTCGCTTCACTGAACACGTGGAAAAGCTTGTGCAAAACTTCGGGTCGCGATCCTGACCAAGCCTATTTACAGGGCCCCTAACGCAATGCACATAAACTTGTGCATCCCCTGTCCCGCCACCAGGCTATTAGCCTCGTAGCCTAACGGATGGTTACCATCAATAAGCACGGGCGTCGATCCGGGTGCGAAGCTCCGAGGTGTGGCTAGGCCCAGTACCACAACAACTGCCGATAATACGCGCGCCCATATCCATCCACCTGTCAGCATGAACCGCGTACGCGAATGGATCTACGCTGTCAGTATTGATCCACCCATGTATTTTGTCGGCATAGCCAACGTTCCCATAACCACCAATTGGCAAATCTGTAGCGGACGCGAGTATTGAAAGTCCGACACTTAAGTCGGGCGCGGCGACACAATTAACAAGAAAGGCGACAACTCCGCAACGACCTAGCTGATCAACAGCGTCTGGAATCCCTTCGCCCGAAAGCAACTTGCCATCTCGCCCACACACAAAACTGACCATGACCGGTAATCCGGTAGCGACGGCGACCTCCGCTGCTACGGCAGCTTCACGAATCGTGTTCATTGTTTCAACTAGAAGAAGATCGGCCCCTGCGTCCGCAAGTGTCGTTGCCATTTCGTGGTGCTCGACCGATAGTGTTTCGGAATCGGGAACCAAGCCTGGTGAGTAGCAGTCCTCGAGCGGCGCAATTGAACCGGCAACGTGGAGCCCCCTACTATTCCCGGGCACCGCATCTTCTATGGCACCCCGCGCAAGCTCTACGGCCTTTTTGGTAAGCATGTTGGCTCTGCCAGCGTACCCTGCGGCGGCGAGCGACCGGCGATGAGTTCGAAAAGTATTTGCGGTAATGATTTCTGCTCCCGCCAGAACGTAGTCGCGGTGGATAGCTCGCAGAACATCTGGGGCATCCAACAGCGCTTTTGCCGACCACATTGGCAACCCTGTATCGACCCCACGGCGGTTTAACTCAGTTCCGGTCGCACCATCCAATAGAAGAGGTGGCCCTTTTCGTAGACGATCCTGAATCTGCGGAACTTCCTTATGATTCGGATGGCCAGGAACTGTTCCCGATGTCTCTGTCATTCAGTAACTGCTATCTGCACCCGTGTGTCATTGAAACAAGCGCCGCCTGCAATATCGGTCAGACTGTCCGGAACAAGCGCGTTAGCAGTATTGCCCGACAGGGTATTGTGGTCCCATGTCCCTTTGGGAATATAGGCAACGCCAGCTCGCATCGAGCTATTAATGCTCGCAACACAGTGCACTTCGGTGTTTTCATTGAACACACGGACCCGCGTGCCCTCTTCAATTCCACGGGCGACGGCATCTTCCGGGTGAACCTCAACGGGGACAAGGGTGCGACGCAACTGCCCGAACGTCGAACTCACCGTTAATTTATGAGCCGGAGAAATCAAGGCAATCGGATACAGTTCTGACGCCGGGTCCTCCTCATAGAAGTACAACCCACCTCGCTGGGCAGCTTCGCTGTCCAACTCCCCTGATACAAGATGGATTTTGCCATCTGCTGTGCCCGGAAATACATCAACGAATTGAATTGGGTTTGCCCCAAATCGCGGAAAGGAAACTCCCTTTTCCGATAGAGCGCCCCGGATTTCTTCTCCTCTCGGCTCGCCCGCCAGAATTGTGTCAACGATCTCATCTTCGCCCACTGGATCATCGGGCCGGGCTAATCCACTTAACTCGCACAATGTCGCGAAGACCTCGTGATTTGAACGGGACTCACCCACCGGGTCTAGCACCGCCTTGCACCGTTGGAGGGTGTACGCACCGTAGCTTCGAGCAAACTCTGGACGCTCAAGAAAAGTTGTCGCTGGCAGGACGACATCGGCATAGCGGGCCGTATCAGTCATTACTTGGTCAAAGACCACGGTAAACAGATCCTCGCGCATAAGACCACGTCGAACCTTGTCCTGCGCCGGTAAAGTCGCGAGCGGGTTGCAGTTGTAGATAAATAGACCTTTGACGGGCGGAGCACTCGAAAGCAACACTTCCCCAGTTTTGTTCATGTTAATGACCCGCGTCAGAACCTCATCTTCAGCTGCTGCTATTGACGCATCTAGGTTCCAAGCTTTTGCGTTGCTCATTGTGTAGCCACCACCACGAATACCAAATTTCCCAGCGACTGCCGACAACGCCAGAACTGCTGCAACCGCAGATCCACCGTTCCTGTTCCGTTCAAGGCCCCAACCACAGCGAACTACAGCGGGCTCAGCCGTTACGTAGCGCTCAGCGAGTTCCGCGATCACTGCCGGGTCCACCCCCGCAACTTCAGCAGCGGTGTCGAAGGACCAAGCCGCAGTTCGCTCAGCGAACTCGTCGACTTCACAAGCGTACTCAGCAAGGAATTCACGGTCGGCTGCTCCGCTCTCGAACATCCAGCGAGCAATGCTTAGAGCCACCGGAAGATCTGTCCCCGGACGCAATGGCAGATGCAAATCAGCGATCCGCGCAACTCCGGTACGCCGTGGGTCCACGACGGCAATCCATGCGCCCTCCTTCTTCGCTTTTTGAAGGATTGGCATCAAGTGAATGCCTGTGACTGCCGGATTCGCACCCCAGATAATAATGGCTCCCGCTTCAGCATAATCCGTAAAACTGACACCCGGCATCGAGCCATACATCGCACCCGACGCGCGGGTGCTTGGAGCGGCGCAAACTGTACGGGCCAACCGCGATGCTTTAAGGCGACGGAAATACCGGGCATCGGTATTGTCCTGAGAAAGCAGCCCATTGGATCCACCATAAGACAGCGGAAGTATGGCCTCACCGCCGTAATTGTCCCGAATGGCATTGAACCGCTCAGCAATGGCGCTAAGAGCCTGGTCCCAGCTGACCCGCTCAAAACTTGCATCACCCTTAGTGCCGCAACGAATCAAGGGATGGCGAACCCGGTCCTCCCCATAGAGGTGTTCATTCATCTGGGAGCGCACCTTGCCGCAGATGTACCCCTCAGTCAGCGGATTACGCGTATCGCCATCAATGCTGACAAGATGGCCGTCCTTAACCTTAACCTCGATGCTGCAGGAATCTGGGCAATCCAAAACACAAAGCCCAGTCTTATACACTCGGCGCTCCGGGCTCCGTCATGCCCATCGCATCAAGGAGGCTGTCAAGATCCTCAACGGAAAGCACCTCTTGCTCCAGTGCCACCTGCCGCACAGTGCGACCTGATACGTGTGCCTCCTTCGCAATCGCCGCTGCCTTATCGTAGCCAATCACGGGCGCCAATGAAGTGACCATTGCCATCGACTTTTCGATCATCGATGCTGTGCGTTCCTCGTCGACCTCTAGCCCGTCAACACAACGCTTCGCGAAGTTGCGTGATGCGTTGGCGAGAATTTCGATGGACTCAAGGATGTTTGATGCCATCATCGGCAGCATTGTGTTGAGCTCGAAACTTCCCCACTGGCCTCCCAAGGTGACCACAAGGTCGTTGCCAATCACCTGCGCTGCTACTTGAATAGCAGACTCGGCAATAACTGGATTGACTTTACCCGGCATGATCGACGAGCCTGGCTGGACCGCGGGCAGGATTAGTTCTCCTATGCCACAGCGTGGCCCCGATCCCAGCCAGCGGATGTCATTGGCAATCTTCATGATACTTACGGCGACAGTTTTAAGTGCCCCGCTAGCTTCCACCAAGCTGTCCTGGGCCCCTTGTGCCTCAAAATGGTTGGACGCTTCACGGAACTTGAGTCCAGTCCTGCGATTGATCTTTTCGATTACATTGCCAGCCAGGGCAGGATGCATGTTCAAACCGGTACCAACCGCGGTGCCGCCAAGCGCCACCTCAGCTATTGCATCGCGACAATCGCCAACCCGCCGGATCGAAAGTTCAGCTTGACGGGCGTATCCCGAAAACTCCTGGCCCATCCTCAACGGGGTAGCATCCTGCAAGTGAGTGCGGCCGATCTTCACAACCTGGTCAAATTCAACAGCCTTTGCATCCAAGCTCGTATGCAATTCACGGAGCGACGGCAGTAAGTCGATTTCAATCCCCTGCAACACTGCGATATGAATGGCCGTAGGTATCACGTCGTTGGATGATTGCCCCATATTGACGTGATCATTCGGGTGCACCAACCGACTGCCAATCTCGCCTCCTAGAATTTCCGTGGCACGATTAGCGATCACCTCGTTGGTATTCATGTTGCTCGACGTCCCCGAACCAGTTTGATAGATATCCAGCGCGAAGTGCTCGTCTAGATCCCCCTCTATAACCTCTTCAGCCGCCCGACAAATCGCCTCACATTTTTCGTGATCTAGTAAGCCCAGCGTGTTATTTGCCTCTGCCGCAGCATGCTTAATCATGCCCAGTGCCGCGATAAGTCCACGGGGCAATCGGCGACCACTAATACGAAAATTCTCGACAGCACGTTGTGTCTGGGCACCGTAGTAAGCGTTACTGGGCACCTCTATCTCACCCATAGAATCTTGCTCGATACGGAATGCTTTATTAGTCTCACTCATAAGCACACGATACACCTGAAGGCCAATCTGGGCGAGAACCCACGTACAACTAACAAGTCTTGGGGGGATCAAACGAGCTTTAAGAAGATCGGAGTCGCGTTTGGGCTCCTGTCCGGACTCTCCTTCACAGAACCCGCACCACTGAAGCATTATTAGCTAGCCCATCTACTAGATTGATTGATCGAATGTACACATGTGACAGTACGGTATGAGGCTTTACCAGGTGGATGCGTTTACCAATAAGTGCTTTCAAGGGAATCCTGCCGCCGTTTGCCTCCTGGACGCACCCCAAGACGATACCTGGATGCAGGCTTTTGCTTCGGAAATGAATCTTTCCGAAACAGCTTTCCTTGAACCCAATGATGATTACTACAGGCTTCGCTGGTTTACGCCCTCAATCGAGGTGGATTTATGCGGCCACGCCACTCTCGCGAGCGCTCATGTTTTGTGGGAAATCGGGGCAGCCAAAAGGGGAAATGTCATTGAGTTTGATACTCGTAGCGGGCTATTAACCGCTTCTTATGTGGACCATTGGATTCAGCTTAATTTCCCCGCCACCCCTGCGAAGGAAACAACCTGCAACATCGACCTCGAACGTGCGCTCGGAGCAAGGCCGACGTTCGTTGGCAAGAGCGCTTTTGATTTCCTGGCCGAAGTCCCTTCGGAAACACTTGTCCGCGAGTTGAACCCGAACTTCAGTCTCATTGAACTCGCGGCGGCTCGTGGGATTATCGTCACCGCCAAATCCACTTCAACAGATTATGATTTCGTATCCCGTTTTTTCTCGCCTCAGTCAGGCGTCGCTGAGGACCCTGTAACAGGTTCAGCACATTGCTGCCTCGGGCCCTACTGGGCGCATCGGATCGGTAAAGACGAGTTAGTTGGCTACCAGGTCAGCAGTCGAGGGGGAATGGTCCGGGTCAAGCTCCGAGACGATCGCGTCATCCTTGGCGGGCAAGCCGTCACCGTCTTCTGCGCCGAAGTTCCCTAAGGAGTGACCGGCGGGTTGTCGTCGGCCTTGGCTTATCTTCCCGCGACCGGAATGCGCCGCGATAATGGCCGCCCGTTCTCAGGAACGTTCAAGAACCCGGGCACCAGTTTCGTCGGCTATGATCACCCGATCGGCCATGCCCAAAAACATCCCCTGAGCGACCACTCCCGGAATGCTGTCGATTAATTTAGCTATGGCATCTGGTTCCACGATCCCATCTTCGAAAATGCAATCAAAAATATAATTGCCTTGATCCGTTTCGAAGGGCTTGGCGTTCTTGGAGCGTAAGTGTGGTTCAGCGCCAAGATTCTGTAACTGCAGCCCAACTGTTTTCCAACCGAATGGCAACACTTCCACCGGCAAAGGTGATTTTTCCCCAAGGGCAGTCACCATTTTCGAGCTGTCGGCTACAATAATTAATTCCCGACTAGCGCTGGCAACAATCTTCTCTCGAGTCAAGGCGCCCCCTAGGCCTTTGATCAAATCGAGGTCGCGACTAACTTCGTCGGCACCGTCAACGGTGAGGTCGACCTGCGGATATCTTTCCAGGTCAGCAATTGGAATCCCGAGTTCTTGCGCTTGTTGCTCAGTCGCAATCGAGGTCGGAATTGCGACCATATTCTCAAGAGCTCCAGACTGAACCATCGCACCGACAACTTCTACAAAGTGCGCGGCCGTCGACCCTGTCCCTAGCCCAAGAACGTTTACCCCTTCTAAAAAAAGAGCGGCCTTTTCAGCCGCCAAACGCTTTAACTCATCGGTGGGTCGAGCCATCAGAACGCCACACTAGCAGGTCAGCACGCCGCACGTTATTACCCACATACCGACGTGTATATGTCTTAAAGAAAACACTGGCTGCAAATGGGCTGGCTATCAGGAAGACGGTCACCCATCAAGCAACCCACAAGTCGTGCAAGTCCTCTTGGCATGGAACCCGGTCGCGGTAAGCTTCGTTTATGCAGACTACTCCCGACATCAAGCTTCATCTTGACTGGGATGGGGAACTTCGCTTTTCGGGCGCTATTGACGATACGACCGTGCACATTGACGGCTCGGCTAAAATGGCACCCTCTCCCGTCCAAATGCTATCTGCTGCTCTCGCTGGATGCATGGCGATCGACCTCGTGGATATCCTCGCAAAAATGCGGACACCGGCTGATTCACTGCGTATCGACCTAGAAGTCGAACGGGCAACACAGACTCCACGACGGGTGGTGGCCGCTGAAATGGTATTCACCATTCTCGGCGATGTGCCTGAAAAGAACGTGTCCCGCGCTATCGACATGTCGCGCAAGACCTACTGTTCTGTATGGCACTCTCTGCAATCGGACATCAAATTTAAAACCGCTTTTAAGCTCAACCCGAGCTAACCGAACCACGCGGTTCAAATCCGGGACCAGAAGTCACCGACACGCCGTATGAACGCGTCTCCCAACTCATGATGTGGCGCATGCCCACCATGCACACGCCAGATTTCAGTGTCTGGCACAAGTTTCCCGATCACCTCTAGCTGTTTGTCACTTCCAAATCCATCGTTATCACCTTCAACCGCAAGTACCGGACATGCCACCTGTGACAACTCAGAGCGAGCGTCCCATTCTGCATGAGAGCCTCCTAGCCAAACCTCTGCCCAAGCCTCCAAGAGAGACTCGCCCCGATCGCCGTGCAAACGGCCAAGCCAGGAAGGCGTGACACCCGTATTAAACTGGTCCTGAAGAGCTTCAATACTCTTCGTTGTTTCCGCCTCGACGAAAGTATGCGCGGCGATGCTCACCACCGAGCGAATCCTGTTCGGATGCCATGCGGCGGCCAGTAACGCAATAGTGGCGCCGTCAGAGTGCCCCACCAGATCAACTGAACCCATCTCTGTGGCATCAATAATTTCCATCAGCGTTGGGACCTCCGCCTCCATAAACCCAGCTGCGAAAAAGGTCCTAGCCTCCGACCCGCCGTAACCCCACCGGTCGTAGACAAGGGTGCGCACCGAGCATTCGGTGGAGAATTCCCGCGGAATTGTCTTCCATGACTCGATGGCACCTAGCCCATCATGAAGGAATACTACCGTTCTCTGTGCAGAGCCATCACCATGGACGACAAACCGAAGGCTGTGTCCACCGAACGTCCGGAATCTAGGCTCAGAGCCTTCTAGTAACACCCGCGGTTACCACTCGTAGAATCCACGGCCGGACTTCTTGCCAAGAAGTCCATCGGCGACCATGTGCTCAAGAATTTTGGGCGGACGAAAAGCCTCGCTCCGAAGTTCCTCATGGAGATATCTCGCAATTGCCAACCGCACATCGAGCCCGACCAAATCGGTAAGCTTCAGCGGCCCCATGGGGTGTCGATAGCCTAGTTCCATCGCGGTATCGATACATTCTATCGTTGCAACCCCTTGTTCCAGCATACGCATCGCCTCAAGGCCGAGCAGGACACCCAGCCGGCTAGTCGCGAAACCTGGAGCATCATTGACAACAATCGGTGTTTTCCCCATTCGAGTGGCAACGGAAACCGCGAGATCCACGGTCTCTTCCCGCGCTCTACCATGCCGAATTACCTCAACCAGGTCCATGACGTGCACAGGGTTAAAGAAATGCATGCCTATAAGGCACCCCTCATCTTTTAATCCCGCCGCGATCGACCCAACACTTAGCGAACTCGTGTTGGTTGCCAGCGTCACTCCTTGCTGGCATTCAGATTCAATCGCCTTGAAAATGTCCCTCTTTAATTCAAGATTCTCGGGAACAGCCTCGATAACCAATTGTGCCGTCGTAGAAATTTCGCCTAGGTCGATGGTGGTGGAGATTCGGCTTAGCACCGCCTCACGTTCCTCATCCACCATCTTGCCGAGTTTAACGCTCTTCGCCAAATTAGCTCGGATCGTGTCAAGAGCAGATGCAAGGAGCTCTGTGTTGATGTCGCAGAGCAGCGTGTCGTATCCGGCCTGTGCGGCAATTTGGCCGATTCCATGCCCCATCGTCCCGGCGCCAACCACACCAATTTTTTCGATGCTCATTATCGACCCGTAACTGTCGGCACCTAGACCTACCACCAGATTAGGAGCCGAACCTATATCGTTCCGTCAGAGACCAAATACTTAGTCGGAAGCCGCGAATCTGCCTGGATTGCCGAATCCGCAAAATCACACCGAAGAGCTTTGTTAAAGCAAAAAGCTAGGCGGATTTTCGCTCTTCACCCCAGGGGTCGGCAACGTGCACGTTCCATACAAGATGAAGTTTCTCCATCAAGCGGATCGTGTACCACGTCATGTCGATTTCCCACCAGCGCAATCCATGGCGTGCCGATCGAGAAAAAGCATGATGGTTGTTGTGCCAGCCTTCACCAAACGCGAGGAGTGCGACCCACCAATTATTGGTCGAGTATTCCCGCGTATCGAAGTTCCGGTATCCCCATGTATGGCCCGCGGAATTCACAAACCACGTAGCATGGTATGAGAAGACTGTCCGTACAAACACACCCCAAACAAGCCAGGGCATCCCTCCAATCGCATACAAGACAGCAGCGAGGCCAACTAGCGGGGCCCAATAGTAGCGGTCAAGCCAGCGATGCACTGGGTCACTCTGCATCTCCTTAGCAAGATCTCGGGGCTCCCGACCGAAGGGGTCCGAGGTTACACACCACAGCATATGAGACCAATCGAAGCCATGCTTCGGTGAATGCGGGTCACCTTCTCGATCAGAATCACGATGATGCATACGATGAGTTCCGACCCAGTGTATGGGGCTTCCCTGGAGACTCATCGTGCCAAACACCGTTATGGCGTATTCGATCGGTTTGAAAGTCTGGAAACCTCTATGTGTCAAAAGCCGGTGGAATCCCAGGCAAATACCGATTCCACCAGTAAGCCACCAGAGAAATAAGGCCACACTAAATGCACCCCACGTGAAATAGAAAGGTGCCAACAAACAGCCAACATGGAGTCCGGCCAGCCCTAGAAAGATGGGCCATTTAATGTTGTCCCAACGAACGCGGTGCAGTTCGTCTCTTTCTATGATCTGACGTTTCTTTTTGGACATGGAGCCCTCAGACGCTTACGGTTCGACTGGCATTATAAGTCATCCGTTAATCACGCTGGCGCAAACCCGCGGAACTGTTCGAGTACCAGCAAGTTTAGACGCAGTCGCGTATATCGCCAAGCCGCTCAGTGGCGCCCCTCTTTAAACTCGACTTCATGCAGAAGAACACTACAGACGCTAAAATCGATCTGTTTCCATGCACCTTGCGCGACCCGTCTCTGGATGAAGATATGGATTATCGAAACAACGCCCGAACCACACTTTCGACTCCCCTTGGTAAAAGGACTATCTACAGCCTTGAAGCCGTGAAAGAGCTCGGTTCATTAGATGCCCTTCCCTACACCATAAAAATTCTTCTTGAGTCGTGCCTTCGGACTCAGGATGAACACGTCGTTACCGCCGCGCATATCGAAGCTCTCGCTACCTACGAAGCGCAAAATGTCCCCAAAACGGAAATCCCCTTCATCCCTGGGCGCGTTGTGCTACAGGACTTCACCGGCGTACCCGCAGTTGTTGACCTCGCGGCGATGCGATCGGCAATGCAGCGAATGGGTGGGGATCCAGCAAAGGTCAACCCATTGGTCCCCTGCGATCTGGTCATTGACCATTCGGTCCAGGTAGACGCTTATAACAGCAAAATGGCGTTGGCAATCAACAGCAAGAAGGAATTCGAACGGAATCAGGAACGCTATGAATTCCTGAAATGGGGACAAAGTTCATTTGATAACTTTCGTGTGGTGCCACCGGCAACTGGGATCGTCCATCAAGTAAACCTTGAGTACCTGGGGCGAGTGGTCTGGGACCAAGAAGGCGTCTTGTATCCCGATTCCCTGGTTGGAACAGACTCACACACCACAATGATTAACGGGCTCGGTATTCTTGGTTGGGGAGTTGGGGGTATCGAAGCCGAAGCAGTAATGCTTGGCCAGCCGGTTTACATGCTCATCCCGGAAGTGGTTGGTTTCCGTCTAACTGGCCAACTCCCTGGTGGCGCCACAGCAACGGACCTGGTGTTACATATCACCGAGATGCTCCGTAACCTCGGTGTAGTCGGGAAATTCGTTGAATTTTTTGGGCCTGGACTGGAAACCATGCCGGTAGCTAATCGTGCAACGATCGCGAACATGGCCCCCGAGTACGGTGCCACCTGTGGCTTCTTTCCAGTTGACCAAATGACCCTAGACTATCTTCGCAATACCGGGCGCGACGACGAGCTTTCTGGGGCTGTTGAACAATATTGCATTGCTCAGGGTCTATGGCGAGACGACACTCGCGAGGTGCAATATACCGACACTCTTGAACTTGACATGGCGGGAGTTGAGCCATCACTTGCGGGGCCGAAACGTCCGCAAGACCGTATTGCCTTGTCGGGGATGCAGAAACAATGGCACCGCGACCTGGATACGACCTTCACTCGCAGCGAGCTCCCTGTAGAGCGGGGAACCCAGCCTGCCGATAAAGCAACATCTCTCGCGGTAAAGGAGGCCGGGCCCGTTGTGACGTACGATGGGGAGGAATTTCACCTGAGCGATGGTGCTGTTGTTATCGCAGCAATCACGAGTTGCACGAACACTTCAAACCCGAGCGTCATGGCTGCTGCCGGTCTTGTCGCCCGCAACGCCCGCAGCCGCGGCCTGCGGCGCAAACCATGGGTAAAGACATCACTCGCACCGGGTTCCAAGGTGGTCACTGACTACCTCGACAAAGCAGGGCTCACTGAAGACCTTGAGGCATTGGGTTTCTATCTCGTCGGCTATGGTTGCACGACCTGCATAGGCAACTCAGGGCCACTCCCCGCAGAAATTCAGGATGCGATCCGCAGTCATGACCTAGTCGTCGCCTCCGTCCTGTCCGGTAACCGCAACTTTGAGGGTCGTATCCATTCCGACGTCAAAGCAAATTACCTAGCGTCACCTCCCCTCGTCGTTGCCTATGCTCTTGCCGGGACGGTCGACATTAATCTAACTACCGACCCGATTGGACAGGACCGTACCGGAAATGATGTATACCTCGGTGACATGTGGCCAAAACAGGAAGAAATTCAAGAGTTACTTGCCAACGCGGTCCACCGAGACCAGTTCCAAAAGGAATACGCGGAGGTGTTCACTGGCGGCTCAGACGATTGGAAAGCAATCGAAACCACCGGCGGCTCTATTTATGATTGGAGGGACGACAGCACCTACATTCAGGAGCCCGATTTCTTCCTCGACATCTCCCCCAAGCCCACACCGATCCTCCCCATTGAGAACGCCCGCTGCCTTATCAAGGTTGGCGACTCTGTTACTACCGACCACATCAGTCCTGCCGGGGCGATTGGAGCAGATACTCCCGCAGGGGAATATCTGCTCTCGTGTGCGGTCCAGCCAGAGGATTTCAATAGCTACGGATCACGTCGTGGCAATCATCACGTAATGACCCGAGGCACCTTCGCGAACGTTCGGGTCCGTAATCAATTAGCCCCGGGAACAGAGGGCGGCTGGACAATGGATCTCCTCGATGGCGAGATCAAGTCAATCTACGAAGCCAGCCTGACCTATCGCGCAGCCGATGTCCCATTAATTGTTCTTGCGGGAACTGACTATGGCATGGGCTCTTCCCGTGATTGGGCAGCCAAAGGCACGTTTCTACTTGGCGTCCGCGCTGTGATTGCCAAGTCGTTTGAGCGTATCCACAGAAGCAATTTGCTCGGCATGGGTATTTTGCCGCTGGCTTTTTCTCAGGGAGAAGACTCCGGCACTCTAGGCCTCAGTGGCACTGAGGTGTTCAATATTCACGTCTCTCGAGACCTTCAACCGCGGCAAGACATCATGGTTAGCGCCCACCATCAGGACGGGCGCGAAGTGGCGTTCACAACAATCTGCCGTGCTGACAGCCCCGTCGAAGTCGACTACTACCGCAATGGTGGAATCTTGCATGCCGTCTTACGCCGCATGGCAGGGGCATAAAGCAAAAGGACAAGGCAACCTCCATGGACGGGAGTGAGAAGCCACCAAGTACCGATCTTGAAGCCCTTGCACGTGACTGCGATATCGAATTCACTCGCGCTGGCGGTCCCGGCGGACAGCACCGGAACAAGGCTGAAACCGCGGTGCGCATTACACATAGGCCAAGCGGCGTAACCGTTGTCGCTTCCGAACGCCGTTCGCAGGCGCGAAACAAGATGGCCGCCCTTGCGAGACTCGCTGACAAACTTGTAGAAATAGAACGAGAACGAGTGCTCTCCCGTCAACGAGAAAACCGACTGGCGACTCGGCCAACCAAGGGAGCTATTCAACGACGCCTTGAGAGAAAGCGTCACGTTGGCGAAAAAAAACGAGGCCGGGGGAAATTTCGATACCATAACGACGAATAGAGCCTGCCATTATTGCCGCCCCTACAGAACTGGCAGAGTATGCTAGTTCCATTACGGGTTCCGGTAACAGGCAGCACAATTATTCCCGGGGAAAACAATGAGTCCCGAGACACTTCTGGAGAGAATGTGGGAAGAACGCGCCACAGCGATTCTCCGCACCCATAACCATGATGTCGCTCGTGACGCAATGACGGCGGCAATCCACGGTGGCTTTCAGTTTATAGAATTCACCTTGCATTGCCCCCGCCCATTTCACCTGATCGAGTCATTTGCCAAAAAAGACGGCATAGTCGTAGGAGCCGGGACCGTCTTGCAACCAGATGATGCCCGGCGAGCAATTGAGTCCGGTGCGAGCTTTATTGTTTCTCCAGTTCTAGACGAAGATGTGGTTGGAACAACGTTGGAGCACGGCGCGGTAGCCATGCCGGGCGTCCGGACGCCAACAGAGATGGTGCAGGCCCACCGCATGGGCGCGGCAATGCAAAAACTTTTCCCAGTTCCAACTAACGGACCCGCTTACGTCAGAGCCACACTAGGACCCTTGCCATTCCTGCGCCTTGTCCCCACGTACGGTGTAAAGCCTGAGAATGTCGCGGAATACATCGCCTCTAATGTTTTCGCGGTTGGTTTTGTTTCCCCGGTCTTCCCAACAGACGTTCTCGCCGACCGAAATTTCACTGAGGTGGAACGCCTCGCACGCGAGGCGCTAGCAGCAACCAGGGCAGTTCAACGACCTGCGCAGCCACGCGGACATGATCCTTTTGCGTGCACGCCCAGTGACACACCCCTTGCGTAACTGGAATCTTGTAATAGCAAGCATCACGGTTGCTACGACTTTCCATATCGCTGGCCCCACGAATGCGGGCCAGAACTCTACTGACTGGCCGCAGTTACTTGGCCCACGTCGTGATGGCACCGCCGTCACAGCGATTAAACCTTGGGCAGCGGGTGGTCCTAATATTCGCTGGCGCCGAACGGTCGGCGAAGGGTTTGCTGGCCCCTCCGTCGTGGGCAAACGGCTCATTCTATTTCACCGCGTACGGGACCTAGAAGTCGTCGAGGCTCTCGACGTATCAACCGGAGAGGCTCTTTGGTCAACCTCATACCCAACTACATACCGGGATGATTTTGGTTTTGACGAAGGACCCAGGGCCACCCCAACCGTCATCAACGACCATGTCTTCACCTACGGCGCAGAAGGCATCCTGCAGGCGCTAGATTTTGCCAACGGCAAACGGCTGTGGAGCGTAGACACACATACTGAGTTTGGTGTCCGGAAAGGTTTCTTTGGCGCAGCTTGTTCCCCATTGGTTTACGACGGGAAAGTCATGGTTAACGTCGGCGGCCCTGCTGGCGCCGGCATCGTAGCTTTCGACAGCAATACCGGAGCGGTGCTGTGGAAGGCAACGAACCACGGGGCGAGCTACTCAGCACCTATCATTATGGCCATCCGCGGGCAGCCAACGGCCCTCTTTTTTACTCGTGCCGGCCTCGTTGCCCTCGACCCGAAAGACGGGACGGTAATCGCGGAATTTCCCTGGCGGTCACGACTAGGTGCTTCAGTAAACGCCGCCACCCCCTTGGTAATCGATCAACGGGTCTTTATCTCTGCTAGCTACGGAACCGGCGCCTCGTTGTTGGATGTTCAAAGCTCCAGCTTCGTACCCATATGGGCCTCTGACGATGCTTTGACAAATCATTACGCAACAAGCGTCTATGCAAATGGCTACCTCTACGGATACCACGGCCGGCAAGAATATAGCCCAGCATTCCGTTCCGTAGATTTGGAAACTGGTTCGGTTGCTTGGACTGTGGATCGATTTGGTGGGGGGACCGTCATCCTCGCAGGTAATTCGCTCTTGATCCTGCGCGAACGCGGGGAGCTAGTCTTGGCCGATGCAACCCCGGCAGCATTCCAACCGCTGGCGCGCGCCCAGATCCTTGAGGGTATTGTGCGTGCCTTCCCAGCACTTTCTAACGGCACACTCTTCGCGCGCAACGAACGTGAATTGGTAGCAGTGGAACTTTCGCGGCGTTGAAGCCACCCTCCAATTAAATTCCCGGTCCCTGGACTGGTCAATCGTCGTGATTTAATTCGTACTCACGTTGTGCCGCCATCTTTTCCTTGCCTTGCGCCACGTCTCTCTTCTTCGCAGCCCGCATAGCGAGGCTGTGCGTGCCTGATGATTTAATTGCGTTCAATGACAACTGCCGCTCAATGTTTTCACCTTCGCATGACGGGCAAGCCGCTGTCGTATCGTGACGAATTAGCAATTCGAATTCATTGTCACAACCCTTGCAGATGTATTCATAAATTGGCATCGATCTTCTTCTCTCACTCTTGCAAGATCTCAATATCGTAGCCATCTGGATCCTTAATAAATATGTATTTCGATCCAGTTTCCGGGCGGCTACCGCGATAATCCCACCCCACACTCTCCACCTTCTCTATGACAGCATCGAGGTTTCCCGTAAAGAAGGCAAGGTGGCCAAACTGGCTTCCCAGTTCATAGTCCCGACCATCTTTATTGAACGTCAGTTCAATATAGTGATGCCGGTCCTCGTCAGTGAGAAATACAAGGATTGCATCACCGAGGTCCTTACGACGTACCTCGTGCAGGCCCAGGAAGTTTGAATAGAAATCAAGAGAGCGTTCAAGATCACGCACGCGAATCATCGTGTGAGCCAGTTTCATCTTACAAACCTCGAGTTGGGTCGGCTATCAAGCACTTCTCCATAAATGAACCCTGTACCTTGGGCGGCACACCGTACGCGTTCCAAAACTGCACCTCACAAACAGGCTGTACCCTAATCACTGAGTGCCCCAACTTGCGAGCTTGGCGCGACACTCAGGACAGTGGTAATCAAACACTACTAGAAGGTCACCTTTGTCGGTCTCAAACTCATGATCATGACGCAATAGCTCCCCGGCAGGCCACACAAGCTCGCAATTGAGACAGACAACAAATTTGACTGTGACTTCGTCTTTCATTGCCATTGTAAATTCAAGGAATTGGACACGGAAGATAGCATTCTCTGCAGCGTCCTCGAACAAGATGCGTGGCTAACCAATAGCTAATAACAGTGTACTGAAAACACTCCTGCCTTTTTACTCGCCCTCCAGTTCTCCCGAGATACAGTTTCCGCGCGATTAGGCTGAGGATATGATAAAAAGTTCTTCTTTGTGTTTCACGACATCTTCAGTCGTCACCAATGGGTGGAACTAAACTGTGGAGCTATGGCGGTCCAAGTCGTTCTTGGTAGTCGCCGTTTTGCTCGGCGGTGCCTCCCTCGCCCGCGACTTGCCCAACCTGCCTCGTGATACAGCACCTGCCGAAGAGGTTCTTGGGCAAGCTTATGGCGGCTACATCGGAGATCGTAATTTCGTAATAAATCGCGGCAACGGTCTTCACGAGTTCTACTTCACCCGCGCAATCTACTCTAGCTGGAGCCGTGGGTATGGCCGTCGAGGACGCGGCTCATGGGCAACCGATTGGCCAAAGGCTGATGTCCAGTTTCTTTGGGGACTGAAACGTCTGACCAACATCGACGCCTACGACTTTGACAACCCAGTTACACTAGACAACCCCGATTTACGCCGGTACCCATTCTTGTACATGCTCGAGGTGGGTGCTATGCAACTAACGCCCCCCGAGGTCGAAGGTCTTCGGGACTATCTCACAGCAGGGGGATTTCTATTCGTCGATGATTTCTGGGGCACCTATGAATGGCAGGTCTTCGAGCATGAGATCTACAGGGTCCTTCCTAATTATGAGATCGTTGAACTTCCGCTCGATCACCCATTGTTCTCCAACTTTTACGTCATCGAGGAAATACTGCAAGTACCGAACGTTGGTAATGGTCGCTCAGGCTACGGAACATGGGAACAGGACGGCTACGTCCCGCACGTTCGCGCCATCTTTGACGATGACGGTCGCCTACTAGTGCTAATCAACTGGAATACTGACCTAGGCGACGCTTGGGAGTGGGCCGAGGACCCATGGTACCCATTGGCCTACTCAAACTTCGCCTACCAGATGGCTGTCAACGCCATCATTTACGCAATGAGTCACTAAACAGCCCGTGTTCGAATTCTTCTTTAAGTACAGCGCCTACGTATACGACAAGGGTGAGTTCGTCTTCGCTGCCGGCTGGCCAGCGATTGTCGCCACTGTTGTCCTTGCAGTCGCAGCAGTCCCTGCGATCCTTCGGTACTCAGGTGTCCGCGGAAAGAGCTCCCAGCTCGATCGCTTGGTTCTTTTGACAACCCGGCTCTGCATCCTCTCCATTATCCTCGTTTTGCTACTACAACCGTCGCTGGCAGTCTCGACCGCAGTACCCCAGGAGAATTTCGTTGGCATTATCCTGGACGACTCCCAGAGCATGCAGCTGGCGGACTACGGCGATGAGAAGTTGGCGCCTCGTAGCGATTTCATCCACGAATTCTTCGGCAACGACAATAGCAAGCTAATGATGGCCCTCAACGAGCGTTTCAAGCTGCGCTTTTTTCGTTTTTCAGATTCTGCTACGCGCCTCGAGAACCTCAATGAACTCTCGTACTCTGGCGGGCAGACACGCGTCGGACCGGCCTTGGATTTCGCCCACCAGGAACTCGCAGCTGTGCCACTGTCAGGTCTAATCCTCGTGACCGACGGAGCAGACAACTCTATCGACGGCCTATCGGCCTCTCTGCAGTCGTTACGCGCCAATTCGATTCCAGTTTTTCCAGTCGGTGTCGGCATGGAACGTTTCAATCGTGATATCGAACTCGCCAGCGTCGAGGCACCTACAACTGTTCTGGCTGGGTCACAGGTTTCCGCTGATGTTGTCATCGATCATAAAGGGTTCAGCGGGGAAACGGTCCTCCTGCTTGTCGAGGGACCTGACGGCATAGTCGGGACACAGGAAGTCGAGCTTCCGAACCAAGGTGACTCGACGGTGGCCAAGGCCCAATTTACTGCCACCCAGGAAGGCCCTCACCTATACAACTTCCGGATCGCGGTCCAAGACGGTGAGATGGTGAGCAAGAACAACCAACGCGACATCTTGATCGTTGTCCAGGACAGGCAAGACAAGGTCCTGTACGTCGAAGGCGAACCTACTAATCGCACCGGTTTCCTGCGCAATTTCGCTATCGACGACGATCCTAACCTCTTGCTCGGCGTCTTCATGCGTATGGCCGAGAACAAATTTTGGCGGGCAGGCTTCGAGAGCGCAGAAGAACTTGCCGCCGGGTTCCCAACCACGCGTGAAGAGCTTTTTCAATACAAGGCGTTAATCGTCGGCAGCTTCGAAGCCGATTTCTTTACAACTGATCAGAGGCAAATGATCCATGACTTTGTAAGTCAGCGTGGGGGCAGCTTCCTAATGCTCGGCGGCCGCAACGCCTTCGGGGAAGGCGGGTGGCAAAACACCCCCGTCGCCGAGATTCTACCTGTCGAACTCGTCCCGCCATTTGCAAACAAAGCCGATCCGTTCTACGTCGACGTGTTCGTGACCCCAACTTTGTTCGGTCGCACCCACCCAGTCACCCAGATGGCTGACACCCTCGAGTTGAGCCTTCAACATTGGCAAACATTGCCGCCTCTCGGCATCGTCAATCAGGTCGGAAAGGTAAAGCCTGGTGCTGTTTCAGTGCTTGAGGGTAAAACCGCAAATGACGAGACGCACGTCGTGCTTGCCTATCAGAGATTTGGCCGGGGCAAGGCACTGGCATTTACGCCAGTCAATCAATGGTATTGGCAGATGGCGTTCGAGATTCCTCTGGAGGACTTGACCCACGAGACATTATGGCAACAGATCTTTCGCTGGCTCGTTAATGAAGTGCCTGGCCAGGTAACTGCTTCAACCGTGCTCGACCGATTCGCCCCTGGCGCGCCAGTGACTGTCACCGCTGGTGTTCTTGACGATAATTTTATAGAGATTAACAATGCGGCAGTTACTGCCATTGTCACCTCTCCAAGTGGTCAAACTCGGGGTCTCGAGCTCGACTGGACCATCGACACTGATGGCGAGTACACCGCCACATTCATCCCGGACGAGGAAGGCTTCCACCAGATACACGTCTGGGCGGAGCGTAGCGGGGAAGCTTTGGGCGAAGACATCGCCCACGTTGAAATCGCGGAGCTATCAACCGAAGCCTTCGCCGCGGAACGCCGCACTGCTCTCCTAGAGCGTCTAGCACAGGAAACAGGAGGGCGCTTGTACTCCCCAGAGAACGTCGCCTCTCTTCCAGACGACCTTCGTGTCTCCGAGGGGGGCACTACGGTTCTAGAAGTAAAAGATCTTTGGGATTTGCCGTTGATCTTTATGCTGTTGGTCGCGTTAGTCGGAACAGAATGGAGCTATCGGAAGTTCAGGGGCCTAGCATGAGACATGTAACTCTGCTTGTCGTCACCGTCTTGGCCTTCCTGTTTGCTGGGCGCGTCGGCGTCGTCGAAGCTCAAACTACTTATAGCCACTTAGTGGTCATCGTCGGTGCAGCCGGCGATGATGTATACCAGGAAGTCTTCCACAACTGGGCGATAGAGCTAATTGATGCTGCCACTAACAAGTTGAACCTCTCCCCCGCCCAAATCACCTACCTGGGGGAGCACCCCGATCTAGCCCCACAGAGAATTGCAGCACGGTCGAATCGCGAAAACATCGAGCAGACAATCGCTCGCCTGGCGATAGAAACCAGCCCCAATGATCAAATTTTCTTCGTACTAATTGGTCACGGCACCGGTGCGGGCGAACAATCCCGGTTCAATATACCGGGTCGGGACATCACGGCCCTTGAGTATGACGGCATGCTCAACCTCTTTGCCACCCAAGAGATCGGCTTTGTGAACACAGCAAGCGCAAGTGGTGACTTCGTCAACGTACTATCGGGTCTCAACAGGGTTATCGTCACCGCGACTCGAGATGGACGCCAAAACAACCAAACCATCTTCCCTCGCTTCTTCGTTCAGGCGTTTGCCCAGGATGTCGCCGACCTCGACAAGGATGAACGAATATCGCTTCTTGAAGCCTACAACTACGCCAGCCGAGAGGTGAAACGTTTCTACGAAGATGACGGGCGCATGCTTACCGAGACATCACAGCTTGAGGACAATGGTGATGGTGAGGGAAGTTACGAACCACTTACCAGTAAAACTGATGGCACGCTTGCCCGGCGCATGTTTCTTGGCAGTCTCATGAATACGTCAGACACCGCCACAACGCCACAGGCTGATGACTCCAATCTCCGCGCACTTTACATCGAACAACGCGAATTGCGAGAGCAAATAGAGCAACTGAAACTCATCAAGGACACGATGGAATCGGAGCTATACGCCAAGGAGCTGGAAACACTGCTCATTGCCCTAGCATTCAAAGATCGTGAAATCCGTGCTCGTGGGGGGGGGTAGTGAGCCCTAGTAGACGCGCGGTCTGCATTGGTGCCGCAGCTGTTTTGACCCTCGCGGCTACTTCGGTTCCGCTGGTTTTCGGAACCCAAGAGGACGCTGCTCTGGCCGCATACCGAAGCGGGCGCTACGACGAAGCGATTAGGGCGCTCCAGGAGAAGATCGGATCCGGCCAAGACGTTCCACATGACCACCGCCACTTGTTTCGTGCACTTTTCGAGGTCGGCCGTTATATGGAAGCTGAAGAGATCGCCCGGGGGTTCATCGAAGAGTATCCAGAGTCATCAGATTTACATAACAGTCTCGGCGAAGTCTTGTGGACAAAGGGCCATCTCGATGAAGCTGAGACAGCCTTCCAAGAAGCTAGTAACCGACGCGCGGTCGACTGGCTTACCGCCGAGCTTAATCTCGGAATAGCTGCTTTCGACCGTGGCCGCCGAACTGAAGCCATGCAACGTTTCGACCGTTTTATCGAGTTCTACAACAACGGTGAAGCTACAACGTCCAGCGATTTGACAGCGGTCGGTATAGCCTGCCAATACTTAGGAATTTCCGATAGTGCTCTGTATCAGGATGCCCTAAAAGCATTTGATGAAGCGGTGGCGGCAGATCCAAACGATCTAAGACCCCGCATACTTGCCGGCAATCTGTTCTTAGAGAAATACGACAGTGGCAACGCGGCAACCGAACTTGGAGCCGTGCTGCAACTCAACCCATATCACCCCCAAGCCCTCCTTTCGATGGGCCGTCGTATGCGGTTCGATGGTGACGAGAACGCGATTGCGATGGCTGAAAGCGCCCTCGAGATCAACCCGAACCTAGTCGGTGCACGGGTCTTTCTATCCCGGCAACTGCTTTCCGCTGAGCGTTTCGATGACGCAATCGAAGAGATAAAACCTGCATTGGAGACCAATCCTGTCTCCCTCGAGGCTCTCCCCATTTTGGCCGCAGCGAACTACTTACGTGGAGATACCATTGGATTCGAAGAAATTCGCGACCAAATTTTCTCACTCAATGCTAGTTATGCGGATTTCTACAACACGCTCGCCGAGCTACTTGTAGAAAACCGAATGTATACACAAGCGGTGAATTTCGCCCGCGAGGCAACCATGATTGATCGCGAATCATGGCGCGCTCATGGCATCCTCGGAATCAACCAACTAAGAATTGGGGATGTGAAGGGAGGACGCTCTAGCCTTGAAATTTCATTTGCCGGTGACCCCTACAATGTCTGGACAAAAAATACCCTCGACCTTCTCGACACCTTTCCCGATTATGTAGAAAGCAGTACCAGGCGCTTCGATCTAATGATCGAAGCGCCTGAAAGCGGCTTGCTATCACTTTACCTTGGCGGACTTGCCGAGGAAGCCTATCAATATTTCGCTGATCGCTATGAGTACGAGCCTCCAATCCCAATCCGCATCGAGGTATACGCGAGCCATGAAGATTTTTCGGTGCGTACTGTTGGGCTGGCTGGGCTAGGCGCACTCGGCGTCTCATTCGGGCCGGTCATCGCCCTCGACTCTCCCTCTGCTCGACCGATCGGCGAATTTAACTGGGGCTCGACCTTGTGGCACGAAATTGCCCACACTTTTACTTTGGGGATTACGAACTTTCGTGTTCCACGTTGGGTCTCTGAAGGTTTGTCTGTTTACGAAGAGCATCGCGCACGACCAAGCTGGGGTGATGACGTCAGCGCTAGTTTTCTGATTGCCCATCTACGTGGGAATTTATTGCCGGTCAGTCGAATAACTGAAGGATTTGTGCGGCCTGCATATCCGGAACAGATACTCCACTCGTACTTCCAGGCTTCGCTGGTCTTTGAGCTGATTGACCGTGACTACGGGTTCGGGGCCATCCTCGGATTGCTTGACGGCTACAAGAACGGGCTATCGACCACGGAATCGTTCAAGACAATTATCGGATCTAGTCCTGATGTTTTCGACGAGACTTTCAATACTTATGTTGAGGAACTCTTTTCGAAACAACTAACGGCACTTCGCCCAATTCTTGATGAAGAAGCCAATAGCGACTCCCGTACCTCCAAGCCCCCTGAATACCTAAGGAAAATTGCCGAGGAAAACCCTGGCGACTTTCGCGCGCAGCTATCCTACGGGGCATTCTTGCTTGACGATGAACGCCTGGACGAAGCAGTCCCGTATCTTGAAGCAGCGAAACGTCTATTCCCTGAATATGCCGAAATTGATTCTCCATATTGGCACCTAGCGATGATCGCCAAAAAGAACGGCGATACCCACCGCGCTACCGAAGAGCTTTCCACCCTGACCGCCATCAACCAAAAGAACTACTTGGCAAACACGGAACTCTCGACCCTTTATGAAGAACTCGGCAACCTCGCTGCTGCCGCGGAGGCTCTCGATCGTGCCCTCTATATCTATCCCTTTGAAATCCCCATACACCAAAAGCTTGCAGGTCTGTACGAGAATATGGGAAGTCATTCGCTTGCCATTCGCGAACGGAAGGCAGTCGTCAGCCTGGCGCCGGTTGATATGGCTGAAGCGCTGTACTTACTGGCCAAGTCCGAGTTTGCTGCCGGCGATCAGCTTGCCGCCAAAAGGAGCATTATCAGATCATTGGAAATTGCTCCCGGTTATCCAGCCGCACAGGAACTTTTACTAGCCATCATTGGGAGCGGGAGAAACCCTTGAGCCCCAAGCTTGTACCTCGTCTGACGGCAGTCCCAGCGATTTTGTTCGTCCTGGCGCTTGCCGTGGAATCGCGGATGCCATTGTCCGCCGAGGAGGAAGCCCAACGGGGCTGGTTCGGGCGTGGAAGGAGGGACATCATGTCGTCTTCTGGCCTACCCATCGAGAACATCCCTCAGAAAGGCGAGTTCATTTTCTTAAGGGTAAGGTTCGACGAGGCGTATACATCTTACGGAGGTTACGAGTGGGGGCTTGATATGGGTTGGAACCACGACTATCCGCGCGCCGAGCACAACATCACAATGATGTTAGAGAAACTCACGAACATACCAGTGAAAATTAACTTCCGTGGGGGCAACATACTGTCGTTCTCCGAGCCAGAGATCTTCGACTACCCGTTCGTATACATAAGCGAGCCAGGCTATTGGGTCTGGAGCGACGAAGAAGTTCTCAGGCTGCGAAACTATCTGCTCAAGGGCGGCTTCATCATGGTCGACGACATGCAGTCCGACGATACGGAGGCCTTCTACAGGATCATGAACCAGGCGATCCCGAATACGAAATTTGAGATACTTGATACTACCCATCCCATCTTTAATTGCTTCTTCCAGATCACCTCGGAGGACATCCTTAATCAGTATTACAGAGCCCGATACAACGGAAACCCCGTAATTTATGGCGTCTATGAAGACAACGACCCCGGCAAACGTCTAATGGCGGTTATCAACCACAATCAAGACATTGGGGAGTCTTGGGAGTTTGCGAATACCGGTTACGTTCCAGTCGAACAGGCTAACAACTCCTACAAGATAGGCATGAATTACATCATCTGCTCAATGCTTCACTGACCACGCTCATCACTGCCACACCATTCAAGGAAGACCATGGATATCGACAACGGTACAACTTCTGCGGATAACGACCTCGAACCAACCAGTGTGACAGTCACGGATGATGTGCTCTCTGAGGCAGAAGACGAGCGACCATCGATAACCGATGCTGGTTCCAATTTGCCCGAGGACGATATCGCTCTCGCTAAGCATCTCAAAGAAGGATACGAACGGGTTACTACCGAGGTCCATAAAATCATCGTTGGGCAAAACGAAGTCGTCGAACAGGTCCTGCTCACCTTGTTTGTAGGCGGTAATAGCATCATCACCGGTGTTCCCGGCCTGGCCAAGACCCTCCTTGTTCAGACGCTCGCAGACGTCCTCGACCTCGAGTACGCCCGTATTCAGTTCACCCCTGACCTAATGCCCGCCGACATTACCGGCACCGAAGTAATTCAGCAGAACCCGGAGACCGGTGAACGAAATCTGCAATTCGTGAAAGGTCCGGTGTTTACCAATATCTTGCTAGCGGACGAGATCAACCGGACTCCACCTAAGACTCAATCAGCACTGCTCGAAGCGATGCAGGAGCATCAGGTCAGCGCACACGGGGAAACCTATCGGCTTGAGGAGCCCTTTCTTGTGCTCGCGACTCAAAACCCGATTGAACTCGAGGGCACCTATCCCCTTCCGGAAGCCCAGCTTGACCGTTTCATGTTCAACATCATCATCGAACACCCGCCGGTCGAAGAAGAGCTGCAAGTAGTTCGTGAGACAACTAAGACAAAAGATGTGGCTTTCGAGAGGACAATCGCCGGGTCGGACATCATCGCGTTCCAGAAACTGGTCCGACGTGTCCCCGTTTCGGACGCCGTCATGGACTTCACGGTGGACATGGTACGGAAAACCCGGCCAGAAAATCCGGGCGCCCCTAAGTTTATCGAGCAGTGGATCGAATATGGCGCCTCTGTGCGCGCAGCTCAATACCTGATTCTAGGCGGCAAAGCACGGGCTCTGCTGCATGGGCGTTACTACGTCGACTTCGACGATATCCGTCATCTGGCCGCGCCTGTCCTTCGTCACAGAATACTGACCAACTTCCACGCCGAATCCGAGCAAGTGACTACTGACCAGGTGATAGCACAATTGCTCGATACTGTTTCCACGCCGGGATCACGGATGTAGAAATTGCATAACTCTCAATCACCCACCCTCTTAACAGAGAGCTGGACAGAACCGGTAACGAAGAGTTTGACCTGATGGCCGTAGAAGCCCAACGACGATTCAAGAGCAGTGCCCGGTTTTTAGACCCGGAAATATTGGCACGCATAGACCGCCTTGACTTGCTGGCCCGCACAGTTGTTGAGGGGTTTATCAACGGGCTTCACCGCTCACCTTACTTGGGGTTCTCGATGGACTTCGCCGAGCATCGAGAGTACATGCCCGGCGATGACATACGGCGCATCGACTGGAAAGTCTTTGCTCGTTCGGACCGGTATTACGTTAAGGAGTTTGAAGCCGAGTCGAACACCAACTTCATATCAGTCGTTGATGTTTCACGCTCAATGGACTTTGGCAGCAACGGCGTCACAAAGTTCGATTACGCCCGCTACCTGGCAGCTTGCCTAACCTACTTCGCTAGCAAGCAACGTGATCGAATTGGCTTTGCTTCATTCGACAACGACATAATCAAGTATGTCCCCCCTTCCGCTAAACACCTTGAGGCCATCCTGCACATAATTGACGCTCTCAAGCCTAGCGGCCACAGCGAGTACCTAAAGCCATTGCTAAAACTCACCGAGGCTGCGAAACGACGAGGGATCGTTGTGTTGATTTCCGACTTTTATGAGCAGCCGCGCAACATCATTGACGCAGCCAACAACCTCCGCTACCGGGGACACGACGTCATCGTCTACCAGGTTCTTGACCCGGCCGAGATCGATTTTAGCTTCGAAGAGTCGGCAACATATGAGGACCTAGAAACAGGTGAGTCAATTCCCGTTGTTCCTTCGCGCATGCGGGAGCAATACAAACAAATGATGGCCGAGCATCTCAAAGAGATCGGCAGTTTGATGATAAAGAACCAGTTTGACTACGGTCTTGTTCGGACCGACGAACCACTTGATGAGTCGCTTTTCCGTTATCTCCTGTTGCGTGAAAAAAGGGGGAGGTTGCGCTGATGGGGCTTAGTTTTCTCGCTCCCTTCTTTTTTGCGGGCCTCGTCGCGTTAACAGTTCCGGTCCTGGTCCACCTGACCTATCGGCAAAAGGGAACGATTGTGCCTTTTCCTTCCCTGATGTTCGTACAGAAGGTCCCTTTCAAGTCGATGCGACGCCAGAACATCAGGCACTGGCTACTATTCCTTTTGCGTTGCGCTGCGTTGACCCTTGTCGTCCTGGCCTTCAGTCGACCGTTCCTCAACACGGCCAGTATTGCTTCTGTACTGTCACCGGCAAGTCGTGAAGTGGTAATTCTTCTCGACAACAGTCATAGCATGAGTTACACGGGCCGTTGGGAGGCCGCCCAACAGGCGGCAAGAAACATCATCAACGATCTCAGTCCCTCCGACCGTGCATCACTGGTCATCTTTTCCGATGCGGCCCAGTTAGTGGTTCGCTCAACCCCAGAGCCTTCGGTAATCCACAGCGCCCTCGATGTCATCGGCCCAAGCAACCGCTCGACACGCTACGCGCCCGCGATCGGTATCGCTCAACAGCTACTCATTGAATCCGATCTCCCTGCCAAAGAAATTGTGCTGATTACTGACTACCAACGCACAGGATGGGATCGAGACCAGGCAATCCAGCTTCCAGAGGCCACGACCCTGACGGGCATCGATGTCCATGAAGAGGTTGCAAGTAACCTCTCAGTTGCCACAGTAGTCCTTCAACGCGAGGCGACGACCGTGTTGGAGAAGTTTGTTGTCACGGCACGCATAGTCAACCAAGGAGACGAACCAGCGGAAAACGTCGTTGCAACCTTGAGCATCGCCGACGAAGTTGTAGACGAGCACACTCTTACACTCGGCTCCAACTCAGCCTCGACTTTCCAATTCCAGCCTCAACCAGTCAGCTCGGAAGCGTTGGAAGGTACCGTATCTATCAATAGTAGTGGTCTGAAAGAAAGTTCCAGGGACCATTTACCAGGTGACGACACCTTCTATTTCATCGTCAACCCAGGCGAAACTCTCAAAGTCTTACTTATCGAGAACAACAACGGCCACGAAACTGACAGCTTATTCATCGAAGGTGCCTTATCTGTAGCAACCCGCCCAGCGTTCCACGTCCAGCGAACCAGGGTGAATCAGTTGCAGTCAGGCGACCTGGCCGACATCGACGCGATCGTCCTAAACGACACAGCATTCCCATCAGGCTCAGCCGGGGCAGCATTGCGGAATTTCGTCGAGTCTGGTGGCGGTGTATTTATTGCCATCGGCGAACTTGCCCATCCAAGCGGATGGCAGCACGATGATGCGCGTGCGCTGGCACCAAGATTTGGCGGCGACGTTATCGATCGCAATGCCGAGTTCGGCGGGGTCCTGGCCAGCTACGACCGTGACCACCCAGTATTTGAGATTTTCAGCACCCCGCGCAGCGGGGATTTTACAACGGCTAGCTTCTATCGTTATTGGAGGTTGGAACCTGATGAGGGCGACCTGGTTCTCGCTGGCTTCGACGACGGAGCCCCTGCCCTGCTGGCCCGCCCTGTGGGGCTTGGGCGAGTGCTCATCTGGCCAACTACCCTTGACCGATTCTGGAGTGATCTTGTGGTCCAGGGGCAGGTGTTTGTTCCGTTTATCCAACAAGCTATCCGATACGTCGCTGGCTATGAGGCACCTGAGTCATGGCACACCGTTGGAGACAGCATTCGACTTGTAGCACTTGATGAATTGCAGTTTCCAGAAGGCACAGCAGTTGAACTGGTGACACCCGGGGGCAACCGAATGGATTTGATTGCAACTGGTATGGCTCCCGGCGCAACAATCACGCGCGAAACATCCGACCGGATACCGGTGGATGATCCTGGCTTCTATACCTTGAGGTGGAGCGATGATGATAGCGATTACACGCGTACAGTCGCCGCCAATCTTGATCGAATGGAATCTGACCTTTCAAAGCTGGACCCAGAAGAACTTACGGCGGCACTTACGTATGGCACTGTAACCACCGGGGATCGCGGCCTCACTAATCAGGTCACGCCGGAAAATCGCGAAGCACGGCAGGCATGGTGGTGGTATTTGTTGGTACTGGTATTCGTGCTCTTGGCAGCAGAGACGGCACTCTCAAATTACCTTTCTCCCAGGTCCGTACCTAGCTCGACGTAGTATGGTAAATATCTTGACGTTTTCGGTGGAGTTGAGAATTTGAACACATTCGAACGACTGGACCTCAACAGACTCGAGAAGGTCGTCCGCCGCGTTCGCAATCGCTGGCGCATGCGCGTAGCGCTGCGCGGATCAGCTGTTGTTGTGATTGCTAGCATCCTTGCTCTGCTGGCGCTTACCTTGGGCCTTGACTACTTCCGCTATCGCCCTTGGGCTTTGTTCCTCTTCAGTGCCATAACTTACGTCGGTCTGCTTAGCCTGGTTTTTCGTTTTCTCATCGTCCCTCTGTCCCGCCGGGTTACGGACGATCGCGTCGCCCTTTATATCGGCGAGCATATGCCCAAAGTTTCGGCTGAAATGATTAGCGCGGTCGAACTGTCAAATTTCGACAAGATCGCCGACCCGGAATCAACATCACGTGAGTTCGCCCGCGAGGTGGTGCAATCAGCCGTCTATAACCTTCACGAAATCGACTACGGTAGAGGCGTCGAGCGGGGCAAACTTCGGCGATTTTCAACAGTACTGGCCGCAACGATGGCTTTCGTGATGATGATGGCTATCATGAGCCCGGCCTTTCTACGCACCGGCACTCCCTTGCTGTTTATGCCGTGGGCGCGCTCGGCATTCGCCAATCCCTACGCAATCGATGTGTTTCCCGGCGATGTACAGATCGCGCGGGGAGCGGACCAACTGGTGTCAGCACAGCTCGTCGGCTTCGATTCTGAACGTGTTGAGGTTGCTGTCAAGCCAAGCGGCGGTGATTGGGAATACTGGCCGATGACTATTGATGAAAGCACTAGCGAATTTACCTTCTTAGTATTCGACGTCGGCTTGGAGATGCAGTACTTCGTTGAGTCGGCCGGAGTTCGGTCGAGCATATATAACATCGATGTCGTCGACCTCCCCTATGTCGATACGATGGACCTTGAGTTCCACTTCCCTGATTACAGTGGGCTGGAGCCAAGAACAATCGAGGATGCCGGTGACATCGCCGTGCTCTCGGGCACCCGCGTCATCGTCTTTGTTACTCCGACGGTACGAGTGCCATACGGCCAACTTGTATTCGATCTGGACCCTCAAGTCGACGAGTCAACCAGTTCTCAGCCACTCATCGTCGAACTTGAGCTCTCTCCGGACGGAAAACTACAAGGTTCTTTCAATGTGGAGCGTGACGGCTTCTACCGAGTCGAACTTCCAGGTTTCGGCGGCAACATCGCAGCAGCTTCTCCTGACTATTTCATTGAAGCACTCGAGGACCAACCACCACGAATTACTTTCGAAGAGCCTGGCCGGGACACGACCGTAAGTCCCCTTGACGAAGCGTACGTGGAGATCCGCGCCGAAGATGACTTCGGCGTCGCCAGTCTAGAGCTGATCTATTCGGTCAATGGGAATCAAGAAGTCTCTGCGACACTTTACAACCCTAGCGACGGTGATGATCAGAGACCCGACGTTTCCGCTGGCTACACATTTTATCTGGAAGAAGAAGAACTCGAAGCCGGCGACTTTATTTCATATTACGCCCGTGGCACTGATAACCAGGACGGCGGCACAGGCCAGACTGGGACAACCGACATCTATTTTATGGAAGTGCGCCCCTTTGACCGAGTATTCCGCCAACAACAGCAAGGGGGTGGTGGCGGTGGTGGGGGTGGTGGGGGTGGTCAGCAAGAAGACACTGCGTTCGCCCGTCGACAGCGCCAAATCGTTGCCGCAACCTTTCGCCTAATTCGCGACCGGAAGCGGTTCAGCGAGCAAGATTACGAGAGCGATCTTGGTACGCTGGCGATCAACCAATCCCGGCTGCGCGAACAGGTCGAACTCGTACTCGGACGCACGCAACAACGCGGGGCCATGATGCCCGGCTCTGATTTCGAAAAGATGGCCGAGAACATGCGCAAGGCAGTAACTGAAATGATCCCTGCAGAGGTTGAGCTTGGCAGGCTCGACGCAGAGGCCGCCCTACCCCCCGAGCAACGTGCCCTGCAATTTTTGCAACGCGCTGACGCCCTGATTCGGGAAGCTCAGGTTAGTTTCGGCGGTGGCGGCGGTGGCGGCGGTGGCGGCGGTGGCGGAGACAATGCTCTCAACGAAAGCCTCGCGGATTTGCTCGATCTTGAAATGGAAAAGCTTCGAAACCAATACGAAGCTGTTCAACGCAACCAACAACAGCAACTCGATGAAGAAATCGATGAGGCACTCCAGCGACTTGAGGAGCTTTCCCGTCGACAACAACAAGAAAACGAGCGCCAGCGGGCTCTTGCTGGCCTGCCTCAAAATCAGCAAGGCGGCGGAGGGGGTAGCCAGCGCCAACTTGCTAATGAGGCTGAAGAGCTTGCGCGCCAGCTCGAACGCCTGGCACGCGCGAACTCTGAACCCGGGATGCAGGAGCTCTCACGTAGTTTGCAACAAGCCGCCGATGCCATGCGCCGAGCCGCCGCCTCTAACGATGATCGTGCGCTCGCTGAAGGCATCCGAGCCCTCAACGACCTTCGTCAAACCAAGGGCGATCTTCAAAACGAACGCAGCCAACGCTTACAGCGAGATATTGACGACATGCAAACTCGCATAGATCGGTTACAAGAAGAGCAGCGAAAGATTGCTGAAGATGTACAGCAGGTCGGCGCAGACGCAGCTCGTGGCGGTAACCGTCAGCGCCTCATCGAACAAATGGAGCGCGTATTGGAGCGTAAAGACGAACTCACCACAGAGGTCACCGACCTAGAACAGCAAATAGAGACTACTGCCCGCGCTTCACGACGAGACGAGCGCGAAGCGGCTCGCAAGTTACAGGAAACCTCGAACTGGATGCGGGATTCAAAACTCGCTGACAAAATCCGTTACTCCAAGGGCGTTGCCCAACAGCGGCTTGGTCCGTACGCGGAGCAATTCGAGCAACAAATAACTAATGACCTCGATTATCTGAGTGAGATGGTCGACGAAGCTGCTGAACTCATCGAAGGGTCTCAACAGGATGGCCTAACGAGTGCCCTCGATGACACCCGTGGTCTAATAAGCGGTCTTGAGTCATTCTCGGACCGTGCCCAGCAAGGCCTTGAACGCCAGCGCGAGGCCCAGCAGAACGAACAACAAGGCGAGGGCGAGCAAGGCCAACAAGGCGAGCAAGGCCAACAAGGCGAGCAAGGCCAACAAGGCCAGCAAGGTCGGCAAGGCGGGGCTCGCAACAACGCCGGTCGCTTAGGTGGTCCGCGGGATGGCGTCTTCGGTGGCGATCAGAATTGGGACGGGACATGGGACGACCAAGCACGCCAGCTGGAGGCCGAATGGGACCGTCGAATCGACCAAGCGGAAGCTCTACGAGAGCGACTTGCCAATGAAGACCAACAAGTAACTGACCTGGACGAGATCCTCAGCGAAATGCGCAACTGGGAGTTTGATGGTACCCCTCGCGGCATTGACGAGCTTCGCGATCAGGTCATCGACGACCTAAAGGTCTTCGAGTACACACTCCGACGGCTTGTGGACACTGAGCTTCGTCCACAGCCGGCACTGACCGATTCAGATGAGGTGCCCTCAGGGTATCGGAAGCAGGTCGAGGAGTATTTTCGTGCTCTCAGCCGCAGTTCTGGGCGCCCTGGCCGGCAACGCTAAACAAGCTCTCAACTTGTATGAGCAATCGAGCTGACGTTCTCGAAGAAAACCTGTACACGCTCTTCCGTGAGGACGTCGAGTGCCCAAGCGTCGATCTTGCAAAACCCATTGGTGAAAACTCGGCCCTCACCGGCTATCGCTTCCTCGATTTACTAGAAACACTCTACGTCGTGCGGCACCTGGACCTCGAGGCGCGATCACTTAAGGATCGTGACGAAGGCTATTACACGATTGCGAGTTCCGGTCACGAGGTAAATGCTGCCGTCGCGGCAGCGTTGCGGCCGACCGATCCGGCATTCCTCCATTACCGATCTGGTGGGTTTTTCGTCGAGCGCGCCCGGCAGGTACCAGGCCAGACACCAATTTTCGATATCCTGTTATCGTTAACGGCTTCTTCAGCCGATCCTATTTCTGGTGGTCGGCATAAAGTCTTCGGGAGCGTTCCCCTCTGGATCTATCCACAGACCAGCACGATCGCGTCACACTTCCCGAAGGCTGTCGGTCACGCCATTGCCTTGGAGCGAGCTAGACGTCTTGACCTGCCGTTGCCATTTCCCGACGACGCGATCATCGTGTGTAGTGCTGGCGATGCCAGTCTCAACCATTCGACTGCCCTAGGCGCAACCAACGCTGCACTTTGGGAAAGTTACCAAAATCTTCCCGTACCGATTTTGTTCGTGTGCGAGGATAACGGCCTAGGAATATCGGTCACCACGCCAAGTGAGTGGATTGCAAATCGGTGGAGCACGCAGCCTGGCCTGTCGTATTTCCGTGCCGATGGCCTTGATCTCGCAGCTACTTACGACACCGCAACTCAGGCAATCCAGTACTGCCGAAGCGAAAGAGCGCCAACATTCCTCCACCTCGACGTCGTGCGTCTTCTTGGTCACGCCGGTACCGATGTCGAACTTGCCTACCGGGATATTGCTGATATCAAGGAAAGCGAATCCCGAGATCCTCTATTCCTGAACACACGCCAGGCGATCAGGCTAGGTCTTGCCACGGGAGCTGAACTCGATGCCCTCTATGAAGAGTCTCGCAACCGAGTCCACCGGGCCTCGCGGCAGGCAGCGAGCCACCCCCGCCTTGCCAGTGCGGAAGAAATCATCGAGCCGTTGGCCCCATACTCCCCAGCCAAGGTACGTGGAGAAGCCGAACGCGATGACTACGAGGATGCCCGCATAGCTCATTTTGGAACCGGGACTAAACTCCCTGAGTCCAGTAAGCCACGCCCCCTTACACATTTACTGAACTGGGGTTTACAAGACCTGCTCTCCAAGTATCCGGAGATGTTGGTATTCGGTGAAGATGTTGGAAAACGCGGCGGCGTCTATGGTGTTACCGCCCAGCTCCATGAAAAAACCAGTGCCGGACGTGTATTTAACACCCTGCTCGACGAGCAAAGCATTCTTGGGATGGCGATTGGCGCAGCTCAACTCGGGTTCCTTCCGGTCCCCGAGATCCAATACTTAGCTTACTATCACAACGCGGAGGACCAGATACGCGGAGAGGCATCGACCCTCCAGTTCTTTTCAAAAGGCCAACTCAGAAACCCAATGGTTATCCGTATCGCCTCCTGGGGATATCAGCGCGGTTTCGGTGGTCATTTTCATAATGACAACAGTATTGCAGCACTGCGCGATGTTCCGGGCGTTGTCATCGCATCCCCTTCCCGTGGCGAAGATGCGGTCGGAATGCTTCGCACGGCATTGGCCCTCGCCCGCGTTGATGGTCGAATCGTATTCTTTCTTGAACCGATTGCACTATATAGAACACGGGACCTTCTCTCTGAGAAAGACGGTCGGTGGCTTGATTCTTTCCCCGCCCCTGGCAGCGCCGTAGAGCTTGGTCGCGCCCGTGTTTATGAGGAGTTTGCCAACGACAATCCACAGCTGACAATTGTCAGCTGGGCCAATGGCCTGTGGCGTTCTCTTCGAGCGGCCCACGTTTTACGGGAACACCACGGGATCGGCACCCGGGTCATCGATCTCAGATGGCTGCTTCCGCTGGATATCAAAACCATATGTGACGAGGCATCAAAAACCGGCCGTGTTCTGATCGTCGACGAAGGTCGAAAGACCGGCGGCGTAAGCGAAGCCTTGGTTACTGGATTGATGGAAGCGTATACGGACAGGTCCGATGGTCTTCTGCCCCGCATCGTCCGCTACTGCGGTGACGACACATTCATCCCACTCGGACCTTCTTGGGAGCACGTCCTGCCCAACGAAGATGGGATCGTAAAGCGTGCCATTGATCTAGTCAGGAACCCATCGATTCCGTCGGAAAGATAGAGGCACTGTGAGTAAGACTGCCGTTGTTCTGTGCCCAGGACGTGGTAGCTACACCGCGAGCGAGTTGGGCTATTTATCCGGAGCAGCCCCAGCGTGTGTACTTGCCGAACTCAACCCTGCCATTGATCGCCTCGACAACCTTCGAATCGATAGGGGTGATCCAGCGGTCCGTGACATGGACGGTGCGCACACCTTTAGTCCGGAGTTGTTCCGCGGTGAGAATGCCTCCTGTCTTACCTTCGCGTGTACCGCATTTGATTTTCTCCGCCTCGACAGGAACAAACTCGATATCGTCGGCATTGGTGGCAACAGTATGGGTTGGTATTCGGCACTTTTCGCCGCTGGCACCTTCAGCCTCGACGACACTTTTAACCTCGTTGAAACGATGGGTGGTATGACCCGTAATGGCAAGATCGGCGGCCAAGTTATCTACCCCCTCATTAACGAGAATTGGGGAGTTGATCCTGAACTTGCTACTACAGTAACGACAGCGCTGGAAGACACCCGTAAGGCAGGGCACCAGGCTGGCTGGTCAATACATTATGGAGGGTACGCCGTACTTTGGGCGGACCAAGACGGTCTCCCGCTGCTCATCAGCAAGCTGCCCGCGGTTAAAACTGGTGAAAAACAATACCCGCTAGAACTACCCGAACATTCTGCTTTCCACTCACCCCTGATGCTTCCCATCTCCGAACGCGCACTGGGGCAACTCTCCACTCTATCTTGGCGTGCGCCCTCGATTCCTCTAATCGATGGCCGTGGTCATCGCTGGAACCCTATCAACACTAATCCTGGAGAGTTGTGTCGTTACAGCCTCCAAACCCAGGTTCTCGAAGTTTACGACTTCAGCAGCTGTGTTCGCGTTCTACTGCGCGAGTACGCACCGGAAGTGTTCATCCTATTAGGCCCGGGTGCTGCCCTTAGTTCTGCTGTTGCCCAAATATTGATCGCTAATCGGTGGCAAGGCATTAACTGCAAGGAAGCCTTCATGGAACGTCAGAAAAATGACCCGCTATTGCTTTCGCTCGCGTATCGGCAACACGCAGAATTGGTAACCCTACCAACGACGTAAACCTGGATTCAGTAAGAATATCGAGCGCGGTATGGTACAAAGTTGTAGCAAGATGCCTAGTAGATATGATTTGTGAATTTCACGATGGATGACGAGCAGGGCCGACGTGATTGATAAAGTCTCGGCCACAGAAAAGGCTCAAAGGAACCGGAGGCATGCTGATGGTGAACCGACGAACGTTCTTGGGTGCGCTTGGGTTGCCCGCGGCGACAGCCATGGCGCCGGCCCTGAACCCAATGAAAATGGAGCGTGCACTGGAGATGCTGGACGGTCTTTCAGCCAGCACCGCCACTCCCCAACAGATCGCCACCGACGAAACCGTCTGGCGAGAAGTACAAGCCGCCTACAGCGCTGACCGCTCCCTTGTAAATCTGAATTTTGGCGGCGTGGGATCACCTCCAATCGTCGTTCAGGACGCAATGAAACGCTACCTCGACTACTCCAGTACCGCCCCTGTGTACAGCATGTGGCGCATTCTTGAGCCGCAGGCGGAAGGCGTTCGACAGCGATTGGCTAGGCACTTTGGATCTGATTCGGAAGAAATCGCCATCACCCGTAACTCCTCCGAGGCGTTGCAGATCTGCCAGATGGGCATCGACCTGGAACGTGGCGACGAGGTCCTGACTACGAACCAAGATTATGGCCGCATGATCAACACCTTTAAACAGCGTGAGCGGCGTGAAGGGATCGTGTTAAAGCAGTTCCCAATCCCGGTCCCAGCCGAAGACGATGATGAGATCGTCTCGCTGTTCGAGCAACACATCACACCACGTACTCGTGTAATCCTAATGTGCCACCAAATCAACTTGACCGGTCAAATCCTGCCGGTGAAGGGCGTCGTGCAGATGGCACGTCAGCACGGCATACCAGTGATTGTCGACGGTGCCCACGCCTACGGCCAGTTTGCCTTCAAGCACAAGGATCTCGACTGCGACTACTATGGCACCAGTCTGCACAAATGGCTCAACGCGCCGCACGGTACTGGCATGCTGTACGTTCGGCGCAACAAGATCGAGGGCCTGTGGCCCTTGACGGCCGCGCCAGAAAACCAGCAGGACGATATTCGAAAGTTCGAGCAAATCGGCACCCATCCAGAAGCCAATTTTCTTGCCATCGGTGACGCCTTGACCTTCCATGAGGGCCTTGGAGACGACCGAAAAGAAGCCCGGTTACGTTACCTCCGTAACTACTGGGCCGACCGCCTGCTGCAAGATGATCGAGTTCACCTCAACACCAGTCTCAATCCGCGCTTCTCCTGCTGTCTCAGTAATGTGTACATCGACGGAGTTGATGTCGGGGCCCTTGGCAACTATATGTGGGATCGGCACCGTATTATTGTGACTCCGATCAAACACCCAGACTGCACCGGTCTTCGGGTAACCCCGAACGTTTGTACGACGCTAGAGGAGCTCGATCGTTTTTGCGACGCCATGGAGCACGTCATTCAGCATGGCATCCCCGCGTGAGCTTGCGGGCAAAATGACCAAGACGCCCTGCTGACATACGGTCTATCGCCGCAATAAAGCTGTACCCCAAAGAACGGAGATCCTCCGCTATGGCCACCAGAATTCGCCAATTCACCTCAATGCTACTAACCGTCTTGGTCCTCGGCGGATTATCCGTGGCCCCGGCAACCGCGCCCGCGAGCACTCACCAGGATAGGGTCACCACACCTCTTGAAGCGTTCGGGGGGAACATCGGCGACGATTACTTTCTTGTTAACTATCAGCAACTTGTTGCGTACTGGCAGAAGCTCGAACAGGAATCTGACCGAATGGCCCTTGAGGTGATCGGCGAGACGGAGCAAGGCAGGCCCATGTACATGGCGATTATCACGTCGCCTGCAAACCACCAAAACCTCGATCGCTACAAAGACATATCTACTCATCTCGCGCTCTCCGAAGGTGTCGACGAAGCTACGGCTCGTGCACTCGCGGAGGAAGGCAAGTCAGTGGTTTGGATCGATGGTGGTCTACACGCTACCGAAGTCCTCGGCGCCCAGCAGCTGGTCGAGTTGGTTTATCAGATGAATGCTCGCGAAGATGCCGAGACGCTACGCTTCCTCGACGATGTGATCTTACTAGCCACCTGCGTAAATCCTGACGGGATGGATCTGGTCTCCGATTGGTACATGCGCAACCCCGTTCCCGAGGAGCGCAGTACGCGCGGCATCCCGGTTCTATATCAAGAGTACAGCGGTCACGACAACAACCGCGATTTCTACATGTCGACCCAGAAGGAAACCATTGCAATCAATAACATCTTGTATCGTGAATGGTTTCCTCAAATCATCTATAACCATCACCAAAGCGGGCCAGCAGGAACTGTTCTATTTGCACCACCGTTTCGTGGCCCGTTCAACTACAACATCGATCCATTATTGATACTCGGGATCGACACTGTTGGCACTGCAATGCACAGCCGGTTTGTACGGGAAAACAAACCGGGCGCCACGATGCGGTCAGGTGCTAGCTACTCCACATGGTGGAACGGAGGCTTACGAACCACACCTTATTGGCACAACCAAATCGGCCTCCTGACGGAGACCGTTGGTAGCCCCAATCCATCAAATATTCCGTTCAACCTCCGCCGCCAATTGCCAAGCAACGATCTCCCCTATCCAATCGCTCCTCAGCAGTGGCACTTTCGGCAATCCATCGAGTATTCGATTACAGCTAATCGGGCCGTCCTTGATATAGCCAGCAAGCTCCGTGAAGATTTTCTCTTCAACATCTGGCGGATGGGGATGAACTCGATCGAACGTGGCAGTCGCGACCATTGGACACTCTCACCGGCGCGAATTGAAGCGGTTGAAGAAGCAATGGCTTCTGTTGCAACAACCGGCGGCACCGGTGGACGCGGCGACTCCAGTGGTGGTGCAAATCCAATGGATTTCTATGACAGCGACTTCCAGAATCCAGAGGCACGTGACCCACGAGGCTATATCTTGCCAGCCGATCAGCCCGATTTCCCGACCGCTGCGAAGTTCGTCAATACATTAATCAAAAATGGGGTGACGGTGCATCGTGCGACTGCTGATTTTGTGGTTATGGATCGCACGTACCCCCTCGGGTCCTATGTTGTTTTGTCAGCGCAAGCTTTTCGACCCTTCGTTATGGATATGTTCGAGCCACAGGTTCATCCCGACGACTTCGCCTATCCAGGTGCTCCACCAACCCGCCCATATGACGTCGCCGGGTGGACTGTCGCTTACCAGATGGGCATCGAATTTGACAGCATTCTTGAGGGTTTCGATGGCCCGTTCGAGCGTATTTCGGACTTGGTCGACCCTCCAATCGGCACACTCACAAACCTATCTAACGCGTCCGGATACCTGTTTAGCCCGGAGGTTAACGACTCATTCAATGCAGTCAATAAGCTGCTGGCGGCTGGCGATGCCGTATTTCGCTATGGTGATTCAGTGAGCGGTGGCGGCATCGAGTTGCCCGCTGGCGCATTCTATGTCGCTTCTGGAAATGGAACCGTTGAGCGTTTAACCGAAATAGCCACGAACAGCGGCGTTTCCTTTGTCGGAGTTTCATCCCAACCCAACGGGGACATACAAGCGCTCAAACCGATGCGCATCGGCCTCTGGGACCGTTTCGGGGGAGACATGTCCTCCGGATGGACCCGCTGGATGTTCGAGCAATTCGATTTCGACTTCGAGATCGTGTTTGCGCCGGAACTAGACTCCAAAGATCTAAACAGCGAGTATGACGTCTTGGTCTTCATGAGCTCTGCGATCCCGGCAGCTGCAAGTGCTAGTGGCCGAGCGGGCCGTGGCGGCGGGCGCGGTGGCGGGCGCGGTGGGATCGATGACACCGAGTTGCCAGTCGAGTTCCGCGGCCGCCAGGGCGCGGTCAGCGCTGACAAGACGATCCCGCTCCTACGCCAGTTCGTTGAGAACGGCGGTACGATAATCGCTGTCGGAAACAGCGCATCGAATCTGGCGAGGCACTTCGATCTCCCAGTCGAGAACCATCTCGTCGAGCGCAGCCCCACCGGCGGTGTTCAAAACCTCAGCAGCGACAACTTCTACGTCCCTGGATCGATCCTCCAGGTTACAGTTGATAACAAACACCCACTCGCCTGGGGCATGGGTGAAACGGCCAACCTTTTCTTTCGCAACAGCCCTGTATTTCGACTTCGCCCAAATGCCGCGGCCGAAGGCGTCCAGCCAGTCGCCTGGTTTGGCCCCAACGCACTCCGCAGCGGCTGGGCCTGGGGTGAGACTTTTCTAGAGGACGGTGTCGCCGCCGTGGCAGCAAAAGTGGGCAACGGGAACGTCTTACTGTTCGGTCCGGAAATCAACTTTCGAGCCCAACCACACGGAACTTTCAAACTGCTCTTCAACGGCATCTACGCCGATACCGAATCGGGAGGGCGCCGCTAGCATCACCTGCGCCGAGAGCTTGTGTCCACCCTGTTCGTACAGAGACTGTGCAATAGGTCATTGTCCATAAGTTTTTTGAATCCACACGCGCATTTCATGCGCTGCTTTTGAGATACCCGATACTATTTTCCCCTGGTCATCAAGATCATCAATCTCAAGTTTCTCCTCCCGTATAGCCTCCCTCGGGCCACCTCTAACAACCAACTTGCCCTCAAGCTTGCGTGGTCGCCCTCTAACAACCTGCGCTTCAAGGATCAGGTCGGCAGTAGCGTCCGACGAGTTTGAAACAAGAGCAATATCAGTGGCCACCGACATCTCGCTACGTAATACGCGGAGCAATTCAAGCAACGTCGCCTGATCGATCTCAACTGCCGGCGGCCCAACATCAACAAAGATACGTACCGCGCTTAGCTGCTTTGCCAGATCGGGCGGTCCTTCGGACACGCCCATTAGCTCGCTTACCAGCGGCACCATATCAATGCCATCCTGCGCTGCCCTTATTGTGTGGTACCAGGCAAGCTTGAAATTCCCGAGCCTGAACACAGTATCCGCAAGCAGTTCGTGCGCTAAGCCAAGTTCCGGCCGGAGTTCAAGCGTGGCTAGAAGATCATCGCGAGCGTCTTCAAGTCGGTCAGTTCGCAGTAAAGAGCGTGCTCGGTGTAGATAAATTGGCCAGTAGTCTGGGTCGAGACGGGCAGCGAGATCAAGTTGTTTCACCGCCTCAGCATGACGCCCTGCAGCAATCAATTCCAGTGACTCACGAACAATCTGCTCGGCACCCCCGCTGTCGTACAAATCACGGTAGTAGCCAGGACGAACAAAGAAACTGGCGTCTTCGTCTAGGATTTCGACATCTACTTGATGCCACGATAACCCGGAAATTCCAGGAGAAACATTCCCTGCCGGTTGGTTGTAACCAACCAGATACGAAGAACGCAGCATGTTGACTACTTCGTCAAAGGCATCCCGTACAGTCGCAGGCCCATTACCAAGGACCAGTCGCCCTCCCGTTATCTCGCTCAGAAAGCGAAGCCTTTTCTGGAGTTCCTTGCTATAGCCACGTAGCCACCGAAGTAACCGGGCGCTACGAAAGGAATCACCTAACATAGTCAAACGATTATCCCGCCAACGGCGCGTACTAGGCTCGAGTGCGTCACCGACACCTATCGAAAAGATCGGCACAGTGTTCGACCACGCGTTTACTAACGTGTCGGCATAGGTCGCCTCACTGTGCTCATCACCACCGTCACTAAGCACGACGACCGCGGTACGACGCACACTTCCGGGAATCCCCAGAGATGCTGGCGGCAAAGGGCTGCCACAATTGTCACCGTCAACCCGAAGGTAGTCATTCGACCCTTGATCTCCCGGAAGGTTCGGGTAAAGCGCTCGATTCACGTTTGCTAAGCCTCGTGCCAACGCGTCGTATAAAGCGGTACCGCCCTGTAGAGGAATTCGATTCACCAGAGAAATAAGGGCCGCAGCGTCTGGAGCCGACCAGGTACCAGCGTGCACCGTCTCCTGAAATGGAACAAAGTAAACGCAATCGCTCGGGCCAAGTGCGTCCAGAAAGGCTTTCGCATCACGTTTGATGGCTGGCGCGCTGGCCGCAACGCTGCCGCTCATATCAAGAACAAGAGCAATGTCGAGCGGTGTGTTGCTCGAAGAGGCAAAGAGAGCAACCTCCTGGGGGACCCCATCCTCCGATATCTTGAAGTCTTCGGCAGTCAACCCAGTGACGGGTTCACCATCATCGTCGAGCACAGCAACATTGAGGACGACGAGGTCAACACCGGCACGATACACCGGCATTTGCTGTCCTTGGCTCCGCGCCTGACCAGCGTATCCGCTTGCGTCAACCGCTCCCCACAGCGACAAAGCGACAATCGACAGGCCGAGGACACTTGCCTTGAATCGCGGGATCATGCCCGGATACTAACGCTTGCAAGGAGCTTCCCCCAGGGAGAATAAACCAGCACGAGCAGTGTTTAAGTTCTTAGCCGACTAGTGCTTCGATCGAAGCTGGCAATGCAAATGTCGATGGCTCGACACTGTCAAACTGGATGGACTCTATTGTCAGTTGCATCGTCTGTCCCGGCCCGATCTCCTGGACAATCTTAGTCGGCACCATTAATCGGCCAAACTCCCTATATTCGCTGATGAATGTACGTACGTTAACCGCCCCCATCAGTGATAAATGTAGGCCCTCGGCTCCTACCAGCCGTCCATTATCCACATCAAAGTATTCGAACGTTTCGCGGCCTGAGACGTAGACCAGTTTGACCTTGTAGGTCAAGCGCCCAGCATACTCGGTCACTTCAAGCGTCTCCATCGATTGAAATCTAGAAGAATCGTGGAGGTCCGAATAATAGTCAGACTCGTCGACGATCTGCTGAAGCTCGTCACCCTGGAGGATACGCTCACCCGTCATCGGATCGGCCGCCCAAGCAACCTCGCCGTTGTATCCGTTCCTGCTTTCAATACCCAAATCAGGAAAGCTTGCAATCATAAGCACCCTGTTGGGAGCCGCGGCGTACATCCTCATTTCACCCTTGATCCCTTGCCCCAGAAGCTCCATGGTCCCCTGAGCCTGCGTCGACGAATGAGCCCGGACAGCATCAGCTCCACCAATCGAGTCAACGTAACGCGCAATGATCTCCTCTGCCGGAAGCAACTCCTGTGGAATAAACGATACAGCGCTCGCAGCCCCGACCCCGATACACACTGCGACGGCCAAAGCGGCTATGACCCTGCGGGCCCGGTGATGCATGTAAAGCCTCCTACTATGTAGTTGAAGATGTTTGCTTCTTCGTACGCAACGAACACAATCTAACCCTTAGCGGTGCTTCTCTATCCATTCTATAGCAGCCTCAAGGACCAGATCGTAGCCATCAAGAAGGTCCGACCGGGTCACATCCACAACCTCATCGGGAATAACACCGCGCCCTTCGAGTCGAACTCCAGTTTCCGAAATCACGAAGTCGGCAAAGGCATGCTGCAGTACGTCACCATTCGGCAATTCGTCCATCAGCGATGGCAACACAGCGCCCATTGAACGTTGGCCGAAAATACGCGCACGGCCAATCGCCTGCAGCCCTCCAGCGAAAACCTCCGACGTACTGGCACTGGTATTGTCCATCAATATCGCAAGCGGTCCCTCGTACGGCTCAACAAGAGAGCCAGAGGTGTCGATACGACGTGGATTCGTGATGAATTGCAACGTGCTTTCGCGGGTCTGCATCGTGCCGAGGGAAAGGTTCTCATCGACGAAATGACCACCTATGCCCATCACCATTCCACCGAGCCCCCCCGGATTACCGCGCAGATCTAAAACGATTCCGTCAGCATGACGCATCTGATCAATAGCTTCGTCAAATAGCCTGCTAATAACCGGAAGCCAGATATTGAAAGTAATGACGCCGACATCGAGGTTGCTATCGGGTTCCAGGACCTCGCTCTCCAGAGCGGCAAAGGTTGGCGGCAAGTTGCCAAATTGGCTGAGCTCACCGGCGGGTCGAGCAACTTCGATTTCAACACGACGAGGCTTATCGTTTTCGTCCAGAAAACCGAATTGAATGGTGCTTCCCGGGGGGCCCGAGATTCGGCGCCTCATTCCCAGCTGAGCTTCCACCCTCAACAGATGCTCGTCAACATCCTCCAGTTTAAGAACGGCACCGTCCCCAATTTCGTAGCTGGCAACACGTTGAAGCATCCAACCCGCAGCCACACCGACTTCTGCAGCTGGGCCTTTTGGATCTACTACCGAAACCACAAACTGATCACCCACAAGCATCACCTTGAACCCAGGATCACCACCTCCGCCCGCAGCCACATCTCCATTATTGGCTCTAATGTTTCCAATGGCGTCGCCTGGCCAGAGAGCGAAATGTGACTGGTCGAGACGGTTGAGCATTTCTCGAATGACGCCACGCAGATCGGCAACCGACGCAGCCTCGGCAGCGCGAGGTCTTAGTTCTTCGCGCACTGCCTCCCAGTCGACACCGTTAAATTCAGTGTCCCAGTGAGTCTCGGAAATGATCCTCCATGCCGCATCGAACGTCTCAAGATGGACATCCTCTTGAGCCGCTGTCGCGCTTGTCGCACCCATGACAAACACGCTAATGACCACCCATCGAAGGCTACGACTACGATGCGATTGTTGATCCAGTTTCGACACCACTTTAGGGTGGTGGATCCGGCAAGGAAGCAGTGTTTCCGCCGCAGATGATCACACCCACCCGCTCGCCCTTTGCTGGAACATAGGAGGCAGAAAGCAACGCTGCAAGCGAAGCAACCCCGCCAGGTTCGGCAACAATCCGCAGACTTTCCCAAAGTCGTTGACGGGCCTCAAGAATCGCCTCGTCAGAAACCAGGACAGCTTCGGCAACGTGTTCCCGAGCGATACTGAAGGGAATCTCACCGATCTTTCGTGCTCCGAGCGCATCCGAGGCAATTCCCCCCACACTGACATCCACAGGCTGCCCGGCTGCTAGCGCACTGGCTAGAGTCGTGCAGCTTTCTGGCTCGACTGTGACCACCTTTCGTTCACTCTGGTACCAGGCGGCAACACCAGCTGCCAAACCACCCCCTCCAACAGCCACCAGTATCGTGTCAACATCTGGGAGTTGGTCTTCCATCTCTCGCCCCACCAACCCCTGCCCAGCAACAACATCAGGATGATCATAAGGATGGACCAACAATGCCCCAGTCTTCAAGGCGCGTGCCCGACATGCATCCATCGCATCATCGTAATACTGCCCGGTCACGGTCAAGGCTGCACCGTGTCTGCGAATGCGTTCCGCCTTGAGTGATGGTGACCCTTCTGGGACAAAGATCTCCGCATCAACCCCCAAAACCTTTGACGCATAGGCAACCGCTTGCCCATGATTGCCACCGGAAGCAGTAATCACACCCGCCCGCGGAACATCGGCCGAAAGGATTCTGTTGAACGCACCACGCGGCTTGAACGAGCCCGTGTGCTGAAAAAGTTCCAGCTTAAGGAAGATCTCCGCATCAATGCCGAACGCGGCCTCTTCGAGTTGAATTACAGGGGTGCGACGAACGTGGCCGTTAATCCGCGAAGCCGCAGCCTCAATGTCCTTGCGGGAAACAACATCCACCTCAGACCTCCATTAGACAAACGGCTTGCTCAAGCCAGATAACAGAGCTTTCGACAATCATCTTGCCCCCAGAATAGCGCAACACCCTTGCCATCTAGCGTGCCTTGGACACCCCGTATACCTAAGAAAAAACGGCGAAGCGGATATGGGGCCCACATCTCGGGAGCCCACGATCCCTGCAAGACATCTCTCGACCTACCACGGTGACGAGACTGTACCGGCACGCAGCGGCCGCCTACAACCAACGCTAGCCGCTGCGAACCGGCGCGTCGAGCCCCTGCTTGATCATCCGCGCCGGCAGCTCGGGCTTGCGGAACAAACTCTGCTTGCGGAACGGACTCCACAGCAGCTTGGCAATGTCCGACTTCTTCATGTACCGGGCGAAGTTGCGCAGCAGCCGAAAGCTCGATATCGGCCGCCAGAAGATGCGGTAGAGGAAGAGGTGCAGGTAGCCCTTCTTGCGGGCGTTGTTGACGATCTCGGAGGGCAGCACGGTAGGGTCGATGTCCGAGCACTTGAACCACTTGTTCCAGTCCCGTGCGTCGTCGATGATGCCGCGTTTGACGTATTCGGCCCACAGCGGGGTACCACGGTAGGCGCACAGACGATTGAATCCGAAGGTGTCCAGTCGCAGCCGCGCCGCGAAGCGGAAGCTCTGTAAGATCTCCTTCTCGGTCTCGTCCGGACTCCCGACCAGGAAGAAGCCGTGCGCGGTGGTGATGCCGTGGCGCTTGGCCTCGGTAACCGCGTGCTCGATCTGATCGAGGCTCTGCCCCTTCTTGAGCCGGTCCAGTACCTTCTGGCTGCCCGATTCCACGCCGAAGGCCAGCATGGCGCAGTTGGCCTCGCCCATGATCGGAAACTGGTCGACTGCCACCGAGTCGACGCGGCCTTCGCAGCCCCAGCGGAACTCGAACCGACGATCGATGATGCCCTGGCAGATCGCCTCGATACGCTTGCGCTTGAGAAGAAAGTGGTCATCGGTGAGGTAGATCGACCGGTAGCCCTCGTCGTTGAGCTGCTGCATCTCGGCCAGAACGTGCTCCGGCGAGCGACAACGCCACTTGCCGTCGGCAAGCGCCGGGATGTCGCAGTAGATGCACGGATAGGGGCAACCGCGCGAGGTCTGCATGGTGCAGAAGCGGTCGAGCGACAGCACCGCCGGCACGTCGAGCGGCATCGATTCGATGTAGTCGATCGGCAGGCTCCCACGGTCGGGAAACGGGAACTGGTCGAGGTCCTGCACAAGCGGCCTCGGCGAGTTGACCACGACCTCGCCGTCGCGTCGCCACACCAAGCCGATCACCGATCGGGGATCGTTAAGGTTGTCCAGGTAGTCGGGTAGCAGTTCCTCGCCCTCGCCGGGGCCAACGGAGTCGAACCAGGGGCAATCGTTGAGCACGTTCACCGAGTTCATGGTGGCGAACACTCCGCCCGCGATGATCGGTGTGTCAGGGGAGGCGAGCTTGATTGCCTCGGCCATGCTCTTGGCCTCCGGATACGAGGTCGTCGACAGGAACGAGATGGCAACCGCGTCGGGCGACTCCTCGACAACCCGTTCCGCGATCCGCGGCTTCTTCATATCCGGATGGCAGGTGTCGAACATCACGACCTCGTGGCCGTGCTGGCGCACGACCGGAGCGAGCACCTCGATGCCGATGGGCGGGAACGCCATCACCTTGATGCGGTCGGCACCCGGCTCGCAACCGCCTAGCTCGCGCGGCAG